>Ga0153977_1000085_pt1 | contig 28209 bp, 24 predicted proteins | sample TSGA061MetaG_FD_104710 | JGI IMG/M metagenome (GOLD analysis project Ga0153977, IMG submission 104710) | Attine ant fungus gardens microbial communities from Georgia, USA - TSGA061 MetaG | ecosystem: Host-associated > Fungi > Mycelium > Unclassified | place: USA: Georgia, Yuchi Wildlife... | reverse complement strand
CCGCCGGCGCGGCGGCAAATGCCGTAAACGCTCTTCCAGTGCATTTTCATCAATAGTCATAATCTTTTGTAAAACCGGCAAGAGATATAGGCAAGATAGTGTGCGGACTTATGCAAAACTATTGTTTATGTATTATTACCGGTTTTGCTTACTGGCGCCGGAATATTGTCAATAAAATCTGCCTGCGCCGGCTGTTCTTGCGCGGCTTGCGCCGGCGCAGTTTGCGGCGCCGGCAGGCCTAAATGACTGAAAGCTTTGGCGGTTAGCAGCCGCCCGCGCGGGGTGCGGTTGATAAAGCTCTGCTGGATTAAAAACGGCTCAATAATATCTTCTACGGCATCGCGCGGTTCAGCCAGAGCGGCGGCGATTGTTTCTACCCCTACCGGGCCGCCGTTAAAATTTTCGGCAATCAGGCGCAAATAGCGTCTGTCCAGTCTGTCCAGCCCCAGCCTGTCTACTTCCAGCCGGGTGAGCGATTCATCAGCCAAAGCGCGGTCAATCTCCACCGCGCCGGCAACATGGGCAAAATCGCGCACGCGGCGCAATAGCCGCCCGGCAATGCGCGGTGTGCCGCGGGCGCGGGCGGCAATTTCACGCGCGCCGGCGGCAGTAATCGACATATGCAGCAGGCGGGCATTGCGATGCACAATCTGCTCCAGCTCCGCCGCAGTATAAAATTGCAGCCGCACCGGAATGCCGAAACGGTCACGCAACGGATTAGTGAGCAGCCCCAGCCGGGTTGTTGCCGCCACCAAAGTAAAGGGTTTTAAATCCACTTTCACCGAGCGTGCGCCCACGCCTTCGCCGATAATGAGATCCAGCGAAAAATCTTCCATAGCGGGGTAGAGAATTTCTTCTACTGTCGGATTAAGGCGATGAATTTCATCAATAAACAACACATCATTGGTTTGCAGATTGGTTAAAATCGCCGCCAGATCACCGGCTTTGGCCAAAATAGGGCCGGAAGTGGCATGAAAATTCACTCCCATTTCCCGCGCCATAATTTGTGCCAAAGTGGTTTTGCCCAAGCCGGGCGGGCCGGCAAACAGCACATGATCCAGGGCTTCCTGCCGGCTCTTCGCCGCCTGAATAAAAACAGCAAGATTAGCGCGCGCCTGCTCTTGGCCGATAAAATCGTCCAGACTTTGCGGCCGCAAGGCAGGCTCAAAATCATATTCCTGCCTGGCCGCCGAAATGAGACGCTCTGCTTCTATCATATTTTGCCTTGTCATTCTTCCCTTGGCCTTGCTGCCAGGCAGCGCAATTACGCCTTTATTGCCCCGCTTTCATTATGCTATTTTTTCGCCAATATTTGCAAGCCAAGCCTTATCAGCTCGGCCGTATCGGCATTGGCATTTTCAGCTATCTGTGCGGCTTTGGCGATAACGCGGCCGGCTTCATCAGCTTTATAGCCCAAATTGGCCAAAGCGGAAACAGCGTCCAGCGCGGCGCGGCGGGCAGCGGGCAGGCCGGCAATCTCCTCCTTATCCGGAATAGTGCCGCGGCTATCAGCAAAAGCAGGCGCCTTGTTTTTCAACTCATTTATCAACCGCTCCGCCACTTTTTTGCCCACGCCGGGAGCGCGACAAATTGCAGCACTATCACGCAGAGCCAATGCCTGCGCCAGCGCATCGGGGCTTAAACTGCCCAAAATGGCCAAAGCCAGTTTGGCCCCCACGCCCTGCACATTTTGCAACAGACGAAACCATTCCCGCTCAGCCGGGCTGGCAAAACCGAAAAGTTTTATCGCATCTTCCCGCATTTGCGTTTCAATGAACAGGCTAAGCTTTTGCCCGTACTGCGGCAGATTTTGCGCGGTTTTGTCGCTGATAAACACGACATAGCCCACGCCCTGCACATCAAGCAGAATATATCCCTCTGCAATTTCGTCTACTATGCCGGTTAATTTACCAATCATTTTTTACCATAGCCTTATTGTGCCGGGCTTTTCCCTTTGCCGGTTGCCTGTCGCAAAAGCCTGTTTTTGCCCTGTTTGCACGGCCTTGCCGGCGCAAAGCTTTTGCGGCAACAGGCCGAAATTTGCTTTAAAGCGCGCTCTGCCGGCGGGTGAGGATATTGCCCTGCCGGTTATGGGCGTGGCAAACGGCGACAGCCAGCGCATCGGCCGCATCGGGTGAATCGCATTCCGCTTTCGGCATTAAGGTTTTTATCATTACATGAATTTGTGTCTTGTCGCCATGGCCGATACCAATAACTGCCTTTTTCACCGCATTAGGCGCATATTCGGCCACGGGCAGGCCAAAGCGCGCCGGCGCCAACAGGGCAATGCCGCGCGCCTGCCCCAATTTCAAGGTAGCACCGGCATCTTTATTGACAAATATATGTTCTACCGCCGCTTCTTGCGGCCGATAAAGCTCTATAATGACGCGCAAATCTTCATAAAGCCGGCATAGCCTGGCCGCCAGACTCATTTTATTGTCGGAATGCAATGTGCCGGCGGCGACAAAGCGCAGAGCATTGGCCTGTTTTTCCAGCACTCCCCAGCCCATATTGCGCAAGCCGGGATCAATGCCGATAATTCTTAAACTGTGCGCTTGCATAATTTCTGTTTCCTGAAAACGGCAAAAGTGCTGCCGCGCCGCTAGCCGGTGATTTATGATTTTGCCGGCTGGGCAAATTGCCCTAAAAAGATTAAAACAGCTTAAAGGGGCCAAGCAGCAAAAGCAAATCCGGTTGGTAATCGGGGCAAAAGACAGGGTGAAAAGGGCTGATAATGGCAAAAACAGAGGCTTCTGATTTACAGTCCGGCTATTGGCTTTATCGCTTTTTGCCGCCTAAAGCTGTAGCCTATGCCCAACTGGCGCGGTTGGACAGACCGATTGGTTGGCAATTATTATTCTGGCCATGTATTTGGGGGCTGGTGCTGGCTTTTTATGCCCAAAATCTGTTTTTGTTGCAATTTGCTTTTCCGGCCTGGCCCGCGGCGGATTTTTTGCCTGTTGCTATCGCGCATTATCACGCCTTTTCGCCGCCCGGTTTTTTGCTGTTTGCAGTATTGTTGTTTTTAATCGGTGCGGTAGTTATGCGCGGTGCCGGCTGCACTTATAATGATATTATTGATCGTAAAATTGATGCCCAAGTGGCGCGGACAAAAACGCGGCCGCTGCCCTCCGGCCGGGTAAGTCACAGGGAAGCTTTGGCCTTTATGCTGTTGCAAGGCCTGCTAGGGCTGCTGGTGCTGTTGCAGCTGCCGCTTAAAGCGGTGCTATTGGGATTATGTTCGCTGTTTATTGTGGCGCTTTATCCTTTTGTCAAACGCATTTCGCATTGGCCGCAAGCCGTGCTTGGCCTGAGTTTTAACTGGGGTGCTTTGCTCGGTTTTGCTGCTGTGGCGCAGGCCGTATCATGGCCGAGCCTGTTGCTTTATGGCGGCGCTGTTTGCTGGACAATCGGCTATGATACAATTTATGCCCATCAGGACAGGGAAGATGATGCCCTTATTGGCGTGCATTCTACGGCGCGGCTATTTGGGGCGCAAACCTGTTCTGCCTTGCTGGTTTTTTATATTCTGGCAGCAGCCGGGCTGGCCGGTGCTTTTTGGTTGGCCGGCGCCGGTCTGTGGGCTTTTGCCGGTATTTCTGCTGCTGTGGCCTGCCTGTTGTGGCAGATAAGGCGTTTTGATATGAATAATGCCGCTTTATGTCTGAGACTTTTTAAAAGCAATAATCTGGTGGGGCTGCTGGTGGCTTTGCCTGCCTGTATCGGGCTTTTTTGCAGCCGGATTTGTTAATTTATTGTTAACTTTGTTTTTCGTCTCCTTGCGGCTGCGGCCTGCCGGTTATGGTCTGTTAACTTTTCTGCCTTCATAGTGCTGCTTGATATGGACTATATGCAGGGAGTATTGTCGGGCAAGGCGCTGCCGTGATTCGGGACGGAATCTGTTTTGCCTGGCACAGTAAAAAATGAAAAAAGCAGGTTTTTCTGCCGTGTCGGCGTGTAATAGCGGTAAATTTCCCGGATTAGTGTCGGTTTTAGCTTTAATCTGCTTGATTTTGCCGGCCTGTGTTGTCCGCGAGGGTGGCGGGGAAAAACTGGCCGCCGCTACAGTGGATAATAGCCTGATTACCGGCTCGATCAAGCGCAGCGCGCCCGCGCCTATTGACCCGCAATCTGCGCCGGATAATGCAGTGATTTTGGCAAAATTTGTCGCGTTGGAACAACAAAACGGGCACCGGAAAAGCCTGAGCTGGGAAAATACTGCCACGGGCAGCCGCGGTATAATTTCTGCCCTTGGGCAGCCGGGCAAAGGCAAAGCTGCCGGAATTTGCCGTCTGTTCCAGACCACGCGCGAATCTTTTGACGGTATTGGCCTGTATAAAGGAGAAGCCTGCCGCTATGGGCAGCAGCCATGGGCATTGAGCTTTTTGCGGGAAGAATGAGGCCGCCGCCTCGCTTTGCCCGGCCGCCGATAAATCGGATAAAGTCGCTTATTATAGTATAGAGGCGCTGCTGCGGCCTGCAAGCAAGCCTTATAACCATTCCAGCCTGCCATTTTCCAGTTTCAGGATTTTATCTTGCGGGATTAGGCTATTGGCTGCCTCATTTTTGTCTAACCCGCCAAAACGGTATAAGATTGTGCGCAACCAGCCGCCATGGGTGACACAGACTGTCTTGCGACAGAGTGTCGCCAGCCAGGAATTGGCGCGTTCGGCCAGCATTTCATAAGTTTCCGCTCCCTCACCTATGGGCAGGAAATGCCATTTATCCGCCAGCCGGGCGGCATAGGCTGATTGGTAACGCTCAGCTATTTCTGCCATTTGGAAGCCCTGCCAATCGCCAAAGCAGATTTCGCGCAGCAAATTATCCGTGGCATAGGCTTGCGGCGCCAGCCCCATAGAGAGGCGTAAGCGCTCCATTGTTTCACGCGTGCGGCGCAATGGGCTGGCGACAAAATAAAAATCTTCCGCCCGGCTTATTAAAACCTTCAGTTTCAACCCGTTAGCCGCGGCCTGCGCCCGGCCTGTGGCGTTAATATCTGTGTCAATGCTGCCTTGAATGCGGCCGACAGCATTCCAGTCTGTCTGGCCGTGGCGTGAAAAATAGATAAGAGGAAGATTATGCATGGCACTCTGCCAAAGGCGCAAATAACGCCTGATTCATTATCACGGCGCTGCCGGCGCGCCGCGCAGAACTAATCCTTGATGGTGGAAATATCCGGCGCGTCTACTGCTTTCATGCCGATAATATTATAACCGGAATCAGCATGGTGTATTTCGCCGGTCACACAGCAGGACAGATCTGAAAGAAGATAAAGCGCCACATTGCCGATTTCATCAATTGTCACTGTGCGGCGCAGAGGAGCATTATACTCATTCCATTTCAGAATATAGCGGAAATCACCAATACCGGAGGCCGCCAAAGTTTTAATCGGCCCGGCCGAAACAGCATTAACGCGAATATTTTGCGGCCCCAAATCCATTGCCAAATATTTGACACTGGCCTCCAGCGCGGCTTTGGCAACACCCATAACATTATAATTGGGCATAACTTTTTCAGCGCCGTAATAAGTGAGCGTTACAATAGAGCCGCCATTGGGCATCAGTTTTTCAGCGCGCTGCGCCAGCGCCGTGAGTGAATAGACAGAAATTTGCATGGTTTTGGCAAAATTGCCTTCACTCGTGTCAATATAGCGGCCAACCAGCTCATCTTTGTCAGAAAAACCGATAGCGTGCACCAGAAAATCAAGCTTCCCCCATTTGGCGCGAATAAAGCCAAAAACAGCATCTATTGAGGCCGGATCGGTTACATCGCAATGGCCGCATATTAAAGCATCAAGCTCGGCTGCCAGCGGCTCTACCCGTTTTTTCAGCGCTTCTCCCTGATAAGTGAAAGCAAGTCTGGCACCGGCCCGGTGCGCCTGCTGGGCGATACCCCAGGCAATGGAACGATTATTTGCCAGACCTAAAATCAGGCCGCATTTGCCGCGCAACAGATTATTGCCTGTTTCTGCCGGATCGCTATTGCCCGCCTTTGCTTTATCTTCTGCCGCCATTGCCAAAGCCCCATAATTTCTGAAATATTCTCTCGTTTAAGCCTATGGCACAAATGCCTTGTTTCTTCAAGCCGGTCTTACCAAAAGCCGCCGGTTTTTTTGCCGGCGGCTTTTGGTAATGCGCTATGCTTCAAGGCTGGTGCGCCTGATGATCCGCGGCGACAGCAGCTACGCGCACGGTAAACGGCACTTCCATAATTTCGCCATTAGTAAATTTGAACTGTGCCTTGAATTTTTCCCCGGCTTTAAAAGGGGTTTTAGGATTGATAAACATTAAATGATAGGAGCCGGGTTTAAAAGACAGCCGGCTTTGCGCCGCAATTTCCACTCCGTCACCCAAATGGCGCATTTTCATGACATTGCCTTCCATGGTCATGGAGTGAATTTCTACTTTTTGCGCCACATTACTGCGCACTTCGGCCAAGCGGATAGCTGTTTTGCTGTTATTGCGGATTTCAAAATAGCCGGCACCGACTTTGGCCGCCGGCGGCATAGCGCGCGCCCAGGCGGATTGCACAATAATCGGGTCAGCCTTTGCCGCCGGGGTCAATGCCGATACGCCAAGCGTGGCAGTGGAGCTGTGAAGCACGTGGGCGGCAGATTTTGGCGCCGCCTCTGTCTGCGCCAGAGCATGAGAGGCGGTCGCCAGAACAAAACTGCTAAATGACAGCGCCAGAGCGGATTTGCCAATATTGATATTGATGAAAGTCATGATTTTACTCCCTCACAAATTATGTTGAATGCGGTGATATTTTGTCAAAGCAGCGAAAATTCTGTTTCAGCACGGGTGGAGCGGGCAAGCGGAAACGCAAGACACCGACCCTAAATGCGGAATGTGGCCACTTTATGCCAGCCGGAATCTTGCTCTTTTATATGCCGCAGGCAGCTATAGTATTTTCACCTTTGCCTGCGCCTTGAGGCAGACGCAATATAAATATGCTGTTTCCAGTTTTTTATTATCTTGTAAAATTGCCGGATATAAGCAGTGCCCTCTTGCTTTTGTCTAGTATTTTTTCACCAGCTCTTCCAGATTTTTGTCATGCTCTTCCGGCAGCATGAGGCGAATATGCACATAAAGCGGCGCCCGGCCGCCCTCTTTCAGCGGCAGGCCTTTATCTTTCAGCCGCAAAACCTTGTCGGATCCTGACCAGGCGGGAATGCCGACCGCAACCGAACCGTCAAGCGTTTTAATGGTTTCCTTGCCGCCCAGAACGGCTGTTTTCAGCCCAATCGGCAAATCCATATGCACGGCGCGCCCCTCCAGCCGAAATTGCATATCAGGCTGAAAGCGGATTGTAATCAGCGCATCACCGGCAATACTGCCGGGGGGCTGCTGCCCCTGACCTTTCAGACGGATTGTCTGCCCGTCTTCCAGATAAAGGGGTAATTTGATTTTCAGGCGTTTACCGTCTGAAAAGGCGACATCTACTTTTTCCGCACCGACAATTTGCTCCAGCGACAAATCCAGCGTGGCGCTTATATCGGCACCGCGCGGCTGCCTTTGCCGCCTTGCACCAAAGCCCGTTTGCCCGCCTGCCGTGCCGAAATTGCCCGCCCGGCCAAAGCCGGCCTGGCCGAATATATCGCCCAAAATGGATTCATCAATATGAATATTGCCGCCAAAACCGCCTGCCTGTGACGCGCCGCCAAAGTCAAAATTGCCAAAAGGATTATTGCCGCGCCCGCCGGCGCCAAAGCCGCTTTGACCAAAGCCGCCCTGAAATTTCGGCTTGCCTTCGGCATCAATTTCACCGCGATCAAAGGCGGCGCGTTTGTCTTTATCGCTCAAAATTTCATAAGCCTGATTGAGTTCGGCAAATTTTTCCGGTGCGCTAGCATCGCCTTTATTATGATCCGGGTGATATTGCATGGCCAATTTGCGAAAGGCCGATTTTATTTGCTTTTCATCGGCTGTTTTCGCAACACCCAGAATCGTATAGGGATTGCGCATGAAATTTCCTCTTGCAGGGTTGTCAGACACAGAATTCAAGGCAGCTTCATAAAAGACTGTCTCTCTTTATTTTCCCCTATATGCGTAATCTAGCAACAGATTACGAGGGAAAAAAGCTTTTTTAGTAAAATTATTTCAGAAATCTGTTTAGCGAAAATTTTGTCCTTTGCCGATAAAAGCTGTGCGCAGGAAGTCAAAGACGAAATTTTTTGTCATATGGCACATTTTCGCCGCTTTTTTGCCGAGCTTTATGTTAAGCTTGACTGGGGTAATTGAGGCACAAGGCGTCCTTGCGCCGGGTCTATTGTTAAGATCTCAGGTCTTGTTGAGAGGTGAAATTATGAGTAAAACCCGCACAGAAACTGACAGTTTCGGCCCGATTGAAGTGCCTGCCAATCATTATTGGGGGGCGCAAACGGAGCGCTCTTTGCGTAATTTTAAAATCGGCGATGAGAAACAGCCTGTGCCGCTTATTCATGCGCTGGGCATTATTAAGCAGGCAGCGGCCAAAACCAATATGAAGCTTGGCCGGCTGGATAAAAATCCGGGCGAAGCGATTATTGCCGCCGCGGAGGAAGTTGCCGCCGGCAGGCTGGACGATAATTTTCCTTTAATTGTGTGGCAGACCGGATCCGGCACCCAAACCAATATGAATGCCAATGAGGTGATTGCCAACCGCGCTATCGAGATATTGGGCGGCGAAATCGGCTCTAAAAAGCCGGTGCACCCCAATGATCATGTCAATATGAGCCAATCTTCCAATGATACTTTTCCCACGGCCATGCATATTGCCGCAGCAAGGGAGGCAGTGGAAAAATTATTGCCTTCTATCGAATATCTGGCAGCTGCCCTGCATAAAAAGGAAAAGGAATTTGCCGTTCTTATCAAAATCGGCCGCACCCATACGCAGGACGCCACGCCGGTTACTCTGGGACAGGAATTTTCCGGATATCGGGCGGCGCTGGATTATGGCCGCCGCCGTATTGAAACAGCATTGAAAGGGCTTTATCATCTGGCGCAAGGCGGCACGGCTGTCGGTACCGGGTTAAACGCTCCTGTCGGTTTTGACCGTGCTTTTGCCGAGGAAGTGGCGGTGATTACCGGCCTGCCATTCAAGCCGGCAGCCAATAAATTTGAGGCCTTGGCCAGCCATGGTGCTTTACTGGAATTTCACGGCAGTTTGAATGCGCTGGCGGCCGATTTGTTTAAAATCGCCAATGATATTCGTTTGCTGGCTTCCGGCCCGCGTTCCGGCCTGGGCGAGCTGAGCCTGCCGGAAAATGAGCCTGGCTCTTCTATTATGCCGGGCAAGGTCAATCCCACCCAATGTGAGGCCTTGACCATGGTGGCGGTGCAGGTTTTCGGCAATCAGACAGCTGTGACAATCGGCGCTTCGCAAGGGCATTTTGAGCTGAATGTTTATAAGCCGGTTATCGCCTATAATGTGTTGCAATCACTCCGCCTGCTGGCCGATGCCATGCGCTCTTTCACCGATCATTGCGTAATGGGGATTATTGCCAATGAAGCGCGTATTCACGCTTTGCTCGAGCAATCGCTGATGCTGGTGACCGCATTGGCGCCGGCTATCGGCTATGATGCGGCGGCCAAAATCGCCAAAACGGCGCATAAAAACGGCACTACTCTGCGCGAGGAAGCTTTGAAAAGCGATTTGGTGACGGCAGAGGATTATGACCGGCTGGTGCGGCCGGAGAAAATGATTGCCCCGTATTAAGCCGTTTTGTGCCCCGAAAGCCGCTAGCGGCTGTTGCAGATGGCGGCTGGCCGTTTTTGGATAAGGCTGCAAAACCGGACAAAGAATAATTTCTTGCTAAACCGGCGGCGCTTCCGGCTTGAGTGGGGCGCGGCTTTTGTCGGCGTGAGGCAAGGAATTATGTTCTGGCCCTGCTGCCCGGCGGGCAGGGCGCGCTGCCATTGCCTTTAAGCCGGCGGCGATTAGCCGCACTTGGAAAAGGGGGTTCTGTGCGCTGCCTTATCACAAATTTTGTGGGTAGAGTTGCTTCAGAATTGAGCCGCTGGAAAAGGCGATGTGCCCGTAAAGATAATGCGCCTGTAATTGTGGCCGCGCTCTTGCTGTGGGACCTGTGGCGCCTGTATCCGTGGACTGTTTTATGGCTCTGTCAGGCATGGCGCGCCGCCTGTTTCCCGCTGTAAGGTTCTGACGGGGTGCAATAGGCGCAGAAACGGGCAGGATAGCGTGGTGCCAAAAAACAGTTGGCCTTTACCCAGCGGCAGCGCCGGAGGCTGCTTTTGCGGTTGCAGCGCCGTTATTTCTGCAGGGGAGGGCCGTTTGCAGAAGGGGTTCACTGCGTGAGCAGCAGCGCTGTTTCGTCTGTCTTGGTCTATTTTATATCGGCGCTTTTTTGCGCGGCATCGAGGATTCTGATAACCGCCTGCAAATTAGGCGGCAGATAATCTTCTTTATGGCGTTCATTATAAATGCGGAAGGCGCCGTTAAGCATGGTTACCAGCACTCCCATAACAGAAGAAACGCCGGCAATAATAAACATGGCTTGCGTATAAGGGCTGAAGCTCTTGAAATAACCAGGCAGGAAGAAAATGAGATAACCGAGCAAAAGATTGATGGAGATAACATAGGCAGCGGCAAACAGCACAGCGAAAAATCTTATCCATTTTATCCAGTTCAAATCTTTCTTCAAATCCGTAATATAGGCTTGGGTGTCGACAATAGCCTGCTTTTTAAGCTGATTGCCCGCCTCTAAATCCTGAACCCTGATAGTCAGGTCTTTTATCAGGCTTTCCAGCCGGCGGGAATCGGGCTGATTGAGAGCCTGCTGCTCAGCCGGCGATTCGCGTATTTGCGGTGCCACCGGCGGTTGGAATACAGAAGAATCGGCCATAAGATTAGTTTATGCTCTCTTCGGCGGCATAAAGCAAGCAGGAATTCAGGCGGCTTTTTCCGGCATGCCGCGCTCCCGCGCTGAAGCAATATAATAATCGCGCATGGCTTCCAGTGGGATAATGCCGAAAAAGCCTTTATCCCGTTTCACCGTTTTATCCCACGGGCTACCGTCAAAATGGGTGATTTCCGAAAGCTTGAAGGCGGTCATCGGCCCGTAAAGCTGTAATACGGCGGTAATAGTGTCCTTTTGCGCTTGACTCAATGCCGCCTGATAGGGGACAAGCAGGTCTTTATTTTCTATTTTTTCACTACTCTCAATCGGCAGGCTGCCGCGGCCGCTATAATTCCAATAAACATCGGGGTAAATCGGGCCATATTGCCAGGCTTGCGGCTGGGTGGCGATTAACGGTTTGCGGCAAAAATAAAATGACCAGCCATGCGCCATAAACAGCAGTTTTTGCAGTTTCATCAGCGATAAATCGGCAATATTATATTTTGGCGCTTCATCAAGAATATAATTGGCGACAGCCCGTGCGTCTTGCGGTTCTTCCGGTAATATAGCCATGCAGGGGCGCTCCTTTAAGGCACGGGCTGCGGAATCAATAAGCCTCCCGAATCAGGGGAGGCCGCTGTCCATTTACGCTTTCACATTTGCTAATGTAAGCAAAATTTATAAAGAAAGCAATAAAAATAACCGATTATTGACAGGAAGAGGCCGGGCCCTGCCGCCCGCCCAGGCGCGTGCCGGAATTCACGCTTTTGCCGCCGTGCCGAAGCGGTTTTCAATATAATCGGCCAGCATTTGCTCAAACCGGGCGGCAATATCCGGCCCGCGCAAAGTGGCGGCCTTAACCCCGTCAATAAAAACCGGGGCAGCCGGGCTTTCCCCCGTACCGGGCAGAGATATGCCAATATCCGCCTGTTTGGATTCTCCCGGGCCATTGACAATACAGCCCATTACCGCCACAGAAAGCGCTTCTACCCCGGGATATTTCTCCCGCCAGAGCGGCATATTGCGGCGAATATCGGCCTCTATTTTTTGCGCCAATTCCTGAAAAGCGGCAGAAGTGGTGCGGCCGCAACCGGGGCAGGCGGCAATAATCGGCACAAAACGGCGAAAGCCCATGGTTTGCAATAATTCCTGCGCCACCTGCACTTCGCGCCGGCGGTCGCCGCCCGGCTCCGGTGTCAGCGAAATGCGGATTGTGTCGCCAATGCCCTGTTGCAGCAAAATGCCCATAGCGGCGCTGGAGGCGACAATGCCCTTGCTGCCCATGCCGGCTTCTGTCAGGCCCAGATGCAGGGCATAATCCGAACGCTCGGCCAGCATAATATAAACGGCAATCAAATCCTGCACGGCGCTGACTTTGGCTGATAAAATAATTTTGCTGCGCGGCAGCCCCATAGCCTCGGCCGCAGCCGCCGACAGCAATGCCGATTGCACCATGGCCTCGCGCATGATTTTTGGCGCGCTGACAGGCTGAGGGGAAGCGGCATTTTCATTCATCAAACGGGTTAGCAATTCCTGATCAAGCGAACCCCAATTGACGCCAATACGCACCGGCTTGTCGTGACGCAGAGCAATGGCAATAATATCGGCAAATTGCTTGTCGCGTTTATCACGAAAGCCGACATTGCCGGGATTAATGCGATATTTGGCCAAAGCCTCGGCACAGGCCGGGTGGTCGGCCAGCAATTTATGGCCAATATAGTGGAAATCGCCAATAAGCGGCACATTCAGCCCCAGCCGCGCCAGCCGATCGCGAATATGGGGCACGGCAGCCGCAGCCTCATCACGATCCACCGTGATGCGCACCAGCTCGGAGCCGGCGCGCGCCAGCTCGGCCACCTGGCGCACCGTGGCGTCAATATCGGCCGTATCGGTATTGGTCATGGATTGCACCGCCACCGGCGCGCCGCCGCCGATTATAATGCCGCCAATAGTAACGCCCACAGTATTATGTCGCGACAATATAGAGCGGAGATAATGAGGCGGGGCCTTTGCCATATTTTGCGCGCAAGGAGAAGTGAGTTCAGACATAATCAGCCATTATTTGATAAAGGCGCCAAATTGCGCTGCCAATAGTGGGCAGGTTTCGCCGGCAAGGCAGTGCCTTATAGACTTTTTACTATGCTAAAACAACAAAAAAACAAAAGCGGGGCAATAGTCGCCGCCGCGCCTTTTTATAATTTGCTTTTATCCGGCCTTGCGTTAAATTGGGGCAGGAATTGTTATAAGCATATAATCGGCAAATCCGCCGGGAAAGTTGTCGCAATGCAGATAGAAACTGTCACCACAACCCCGTTTGACGACCAGAATCCCGGCACTTCCGGCTTGCGCAAAAAAGTCGCCCTGTTTGCCCGGCCGCATTATGCCGAAAATTTTATCCAGTCCGTGTTTAATGCGATTGGCCCTATGCAGGGTAAATTGCTGGTTTTGGGCGGTGACGGGCGTTATTATAATCGCGAAATTATTCAGCTGGTGCTGAAAATGGCAGTGGCGCAAAATGTGAGCAAAATCCTGCTGGGGCAAAGCGGTATTTTATCGACCCCCGCCGCTTCGCATATTATCCGCAAATATCAGGCCTATGGCGGGTTTATTCTTTCCGCCAGCCATAATTGCGGCGGCGTCGATGGTGATTTTGGCATTAAATATAATATGGATAATGGCGGCCCGGCGCCGGAAAAGGTAACGCAGGCGATTTTTGCCGAGAGCAAAAAGCTCACCGCCTATCGCATTGCGGTTATAGATGATGTGAATATTGACAGGCAAGGCTGCACGCAATGCGGCGAGACAATAATTGAAGTGATTGATTCTGTCCGCGATTATGCCGATATGATGGAAGATTTGTTTGATTTTGCTCTTTTGCGCCGTTTTTGCGCCCAAGGCTTCACCGGCGGGGTGGAAGGCGGCGCCCATGAAGCAAAAAATATAGATGCGGCGAAAGGCAGCGCGGCGCCAATGGCAAAGGCAGGCAGCGCCGGCAAGGGGGAGGCTGCCGGCGGCTTTACTTTCCGCTTTGACGCGATGAATGCGGTAACCGGCCCTTATGCGCATGAAATTTTTGAAAAGCGCCTTGGCCTGCCCAAGGGCACGGTAATACGCGGCACGCCTTTGCCCGATTTCGGCAAAATTCACCCTGATCCCAACCGGATTTATGCCGCCGATTTATGCCGGGCGGTGATGGCGGCAGATGGGCCGGATTTCGGCGCCGCCTCAGATGGTGATGGCGACCGCAATCTGATTATTGGCAAGGGTATGTTTGTTACTCCCTCTGATTCGCTGGCTATTCTGGCCGCCAATGCCGCTTTGGTAAAGGCCTATAAAACCGGCTTGCGCGGCATTGCCCGCTCTATGCCGACCGGCATGGCGGCCGATCGCGTGGCGGCAAGGCTGGATCTGCCGCTTTTTGAAACGCCGACCGGCTGGAAGTTTTTCGGCAATTTGCTGGATAGCGGCGCGGTGACCTTTTGCGGTGAAGAAAGTTTCGGCACCGGCTCCAACCATGTGCGGGAGAAAGACGGTATTTGGGCGGTGCTGATGTGGCTGAATATTATGGCGGCAACCGGTAAAACGGTGAAGCAACTGGTCGAGGAGCATTGGGCGCTTTATGGCCGCAATTATTATGCCCGCCATGATTATGAAGGGGTGGAAAGCGCGGCGGCCAATACCATGATGGCCGATTTGCGCGATCGCCTGGCTGCCTGTGAAGGGCAGGAAATGGACGGCTGGAAAATTGTCAAAGCTGATGATTTTGCCTATCACGACCCGGTAGATAAAAGTGTAAGCTGCCATCAGGGCATTCGCTTTTTGCTGGCCAAAGCGGGGGACAGCGCTAAAGGTGAGAAAAGGCACAATCTCGGCGGAGAAGCGGCGAAAGGCGATAAAGACGCAAATTGCGCGGCGCGTTTTGTCTTCCGCCTTTCCGGAACCGGCACGCAAGGCGCGACTTTGCGCCTGTATCTGGAATATTATGAAGCAGATTATGGCAGGCAAAATCGTGATGCGCAAGAAGTTCTGGCGCCGCTTGCCCGCCTGGCCGATAAAATTTCCGGCTTGCAGGCCCGCTTGCAGCGTGACCGCCCCAGTATGATAGTGTGAATGCTTGGGCCGTTTTGTTGCTCTGCTCTGTATGATTGCCCGGTTGTTTTGCCTTAATTTTGCTTGATAAATGCCGTTTGATAGCCTAAGGACAGCGAGATTAAACAGATTTTCCGGTCGGAGTATGAGATGGCGCGACAATCAGCAGAGCAAGGGATTTTTTCCCCTGCCTTTATCCTGAAGACAGGTGCGGGCAAGGTGACGGTGGAGGCTGTTGCTGCCGGGAAAATCGGGGCGGACAGTGTGGCCGCTTTTGGTAGCCAAATTTTTGCCCATGCCGGAGCAGAGGATTTGGCCGTTTATAGCGCCGGAGAGCGGGAAAAAGCGTCACTGGCGGCGGCACAGGCGCTGGCGGCGTGGCAGCCTGGTGCGACAATTATCCGGCTAGATAAGGATTATCTCAACCGCAAGGGTGAAAAAGTTTCGGTTTTGACTTTGGTCAATAGCAATAAGCCGTTTTTGTTTGATTCTGTTATTGGTGAAGTTTACGGCCGCAATCAGCAGGAAGCCGGCAGCATTGCCGGCGATGAGCACCGGGCCTATATGCCGCCGGCCGTGTTTTTGGTGGCGCACCCGGTTTTTACTGTCAAGCGGCAGAGTGATAAGAGCTTGGCAATAGCGCTGCCGGCGGGGCAGGCGGCAGCTCCGGCTTCCGCTGTGCAGGCTGCAGCGGGTGCGGTGCGTGTCAGCCTGATTCAGATACATTTGCAATTTGTCGATGACAGACAGGCAGAAGAGCTGCCGGCCGCATTGCGCATTGTAACAGAGCGAGTGCGCCTTGTTTTTCATGATCGGGCGGCTATTGAGCAGGCTCTGGCAGGAGTGCAGGATAAATATCGCCAGGCTTTGCCGGCAGCCTATCAATCGCAGCGCGCGCGGGTGCTGGAATTTTTATCCTGGCTGGCCGCGGGCAATTTTGTTTTTCTCGGTCTGCGCGAATATGCGTTTAGCCAGAAAGGCGGCAAAGCGGAATTACGGCCGCAAGGGGCCGAATTGGGGATTTTAACCGATGCGGATATTCGTATTTTGCGGGATCCGGAAAAAATGGAAACTTCGGAAGAAATTCTCTCTTTTATGAAAAGCGGCGATTTAATGCTGGTAACCAAAGCGCGCACCCGCTCAATTGTGCACCGCAATGCTTTTCTTGATTATATCGGCCTGAAATTATTTGACAATAAAGGGAATTTGAGCGGTGAATTGCGTCTTGTCGGCCTGTTTACCGCCAATGCTTATCACGCTTCGGTTTTGCATATTCCCTATTTGCGCCCCAAGGCTGAGGCGATTATGACCGGGCTTGGCTATGATAGAGCCGATCATTCCGGTCGCAGCCTGCTGCATATATTGGAGACTTATCCGCGCGATGATATGTTCCGCCTGTCGGTGGCGGCTTTGGCGCCTAATGCTGATATTATCCGCGAGCTGGGGGAGCGGCCGCGTATTTGCGTGTTAAGCAATGCTGATCGTTTTGGTCATTTTGTCTCATTACTGGTTTTTGTGCCGCGCGACCGTTATAATACTGCGGTGCATCAGGCTGTGGGTGTGGCTTTATTACGCGCTTATGACGGTGATTTTTATGAAAGCCAGCCGCGTTTTTTTGACGAGAGTCTGACCCGTATTCATTATATTGTCCACCGCAAAGGCGGGGCCGTGCCGGCTGTGGCGGTAACCGGGCTGGAAGCGGAAATCGCTGCCCTTATCGGCACATGGGAAGATAAGGTGCAGGCGCTGGCAAAGGCGCAGCAGGCGCCTGCCCGCATTGCCGCTTTGGCGGCAACATTGCCACAATCCTACCGCGATGTGTTTGATCCGCAACAGGCGCTGCGCGATGCCGCCTTTATTGCCGCTTTAAGTGCTGCGGCACCGCTTTATGTTGAATTTCATTGCCCGGTTGCAGGGGGGGCGCGGCTGTCCTTGCGCCTGTTTCATCGCGGTCGGGCTTTGCACTTGTCGCAGCGCGTGCCAATATTGGAAAATATGGGTTTTCGCGTTATTTCTGAGCAAACAGTGGAAATACCGGCAGAAGAATTACCGGCGGCGGATAGAGTGGGTAAAGAAGCTGCAGCCGCGGTTTATATTCATGATATGGAGCTGGAAAATCTTTATGACGGCAATCATGAAGCCGCCGGCGCCGCGCGCCTGTTGCCCGCTGCCAATCTGGCAGCTTTGTTTCGGCTGGTTTGGGCCGGGCAGGCGGCTGATGACAGTTTTAATGCGCTCTTGCCGGCGGCCGGCCTTGGCCTTGAGGCGATTTTTATTCTCCGCGCTTATGGCCGTTATTTGCAGCAGACGGGTATTCCTTACAGCCAGGACAGGCTGGCTGCCGCTTTGAATCATTATCCCGCTATTGCCCAGGCGCTTTACCGGCTTTTCTGCCTGAAATTTGACCCGAAATTACAAACGGACGAGGTGGAGAAGCAAAAAACAGAGCTGGAAGCGGCGATTGAGCGCGATTTGCAAAATGTTCCCGCTTTAGATGATGACCGCATTATCCGCGCTTTCCGCAATTTGATTGCAGCGAGCCTGCGCAGCAATGCTTTTGCTGCTGCCACGGCAGATAAAGCCGATAAAACGGAAATTCCGACAGTTAAAACGTTGGCTTTTAAATTTGATCCGCATAAAATTGATAATTTACCGGAACCGCGCCCTTATCGCGAAATTTTTGTTTACGGCCCGCTGGTGGAAGGGGTGCATTTGCGCTTTGGCCCGGTGGCGCGCGGCGGCATTCGCTGGTCAGACAGGGGGCAGGATTACCGCACCGAAATTCTGGGGCTGGCCAAGGCCCAGCAGGTGAAAAATGCCGTTATTGTGCCGGTGGGGGCAAAAGGCGGTTTTTACCCGCATTATTTGCCGGCGGCGGCTGACCGCAGCGCAGTGGTAGAAGCAGCGCGGCAGGCCTATATGGCTTATATTGCCGCTATGTTGTCCATCACCGATAATATTAGTGACGGGGAAGCAGTGCCGGCGCGTGAGGCTTTGGTGCGGCATGACGGTGATGATCCGTATTTTGTTGTCGCGGCCGATAAAGGCACGGCCAGCTTTTCCGATACGGCCAATGCCTTGAGCCGGGCCGCCGGTTTCTGGCTGGACGATGCTTTTGCCTCTGGCGGGTCGGAAGGCTATGATCACAAGGCTATGGGCATTACCGCCAAAGGCGCGTGGGAAGCGGTAAAACGCCATTTTCGCGAGATGAATCACAATATTCAGAGTGAGCCTTTTACCACTGCCGGTGTCGGCGATATGTCGGGCGATGTATTTGGCAATGGCATGATTTTGTCGGAAAAAACCCGGCTTATTGCCGCTTTTGATCATCGTGACATATTTATTGATCCGGAGCCGGATTGCGTTCTTGCCTATAGTGAGCGGCAACGTTTATTCGCATTGCCGCGTTCGAGCTGGCAAGATTATGACAAAAGCAAAATATCGGCCGGTGGCGGCGTGTTTTCTCGCCTGGAAAAAAATATCAAATTATCGCCGCAGGCGGCAAAAGCTATCGGTTTTGATAAAACAAATGGCACGCCGTTTGAAATTATGGCAGCAATTTTGCGCGCGCCGGTGGATTTATTGTGGTTTGGCGGTATCGGCACTTATATTCGCGGCACGAATGAGACCAATGCCCAGGTAAGCGATCGTGCCAATGATGCGCTGCGCATTACCGGGCAGGAAGTGCGCGCCAAAGTCATTGGTGAAGGAGCCAATCTGGGCGTTACCCAGAATGGGCGGGTGGAATATGCTTTTGCCGGCGGCCGTATCAATACGGACGCTATTGATAATTCTGCCGGGGTGAATTGTTCTGACATTGAAGTGAATATTAAAATTGCCCTGGCGGCAGCGCAGGCTGACGGGCGGTTGACGCAGAAACAGCGCAACAGCCTGTTAAAGGCAATGACGGCAGAAGTCTCGACCCTGATTTTGCGCAATAATTATGTGCAGAGCCTGGCTTTGTCTCTGGGGCAGCAGCGCGCCGCTGGTCTTTTGCCCTATCAGATACGCTTTATGAATGGGCTGGAGGCACGCGGCCTGCTGGATAGAATAGTGGAAGTTTTGCCTGATAACCGCATTTTGGCCGAGCGGCAAGAAAAAGGCTTAGGGCTGACCCGGCCGGAACTGGCCGTGTTAATGGCTTATGCCAAAAACACTTTGGCAGCTGAGCTGACAAAAAGCGATCTGGTGCTGGAGCCCTATTTTGAGGAAGCGCTGCTGGATTATTTTCCTCAGGCCATGCGCGCGGATTTTGCCGAATATATCCGCCGCCACCCGCTGCGGCGCGATATTATTGCCACTATTCTGGCTAATGACAGTGTTAATCGCGGCGGTGTTACTTTTGTTTCGCGCTTGCATGATAAATCCGGCCTTCGCCCGGCAGAAATTGTGCGCAGTTTTATTGTGGTGCGTGACGGTTTCGGCCTCAAAGCACTGTTTGATGAAATTGACGCGCTGGATAATAAAATTGCCGGCACGGTGCAAAACCGGTTTTATGAAGTGCTGTCACGCATGATATTTGCCACAACAGACTGGATATTGCGCAATGTCCGTCCGACAGATTCTCTGCATAATCATGTGGCAATGATGAAAAATGTCTATCAGATGATTGCCGGCAAGCTCACCGCCCTTATCCCCGATTATTTGAAAGAGAAGCAGCAAAAAGCGGCCAAAGCCTATGAAAAACAGGGTGCGCCCAAGGCTTTGGCCGAGCAGTTGGCTTTGCTGGAGCTGGCGGCTGTTATTCCTGATATTATTTTGGTAGCGCGGCAGACAAAAGCCGATATTGCGCAGGTTGCCCAAACCTATTTTGCCTGTGTCGAGCTGCTTGGCCTGCCGCAATTGGAGGAGACCGCAGCCAAAATAATAGTGCGCGATTATTATGATGGTCTGGCGCTGGAGCAAGCGCAAAACACTATGGCGGAATCCTTGCGTGCTATAAGTCTTGCCGTTTTGAAAAATTTTTCCGGCGAGGTGCAACCGGTCAGAGCCTGGCAAAAGCAGCAAATGGAAAAAATAGAAGATAATATTGCCCGCTTACAGGCCCTGCAAGGGGCGGATATGAATGTTTCCCGCCTGACAATAGCTGCCGGTATTTTGGTGGATTTGGCGGCTGACAGCAATTTTTAGCGGCTTTAAACCGGTGCGCGGTGGCTGCTTGTCGCGGGCGGTATTATGCTATGCTCCGGCAGCAATGATTACGGCTTTTTAAGCATTTATTAACTATAAATATTAAGCTTTTTGCTGCCGTGCCGCGCATGTGAGCAAGGCCTTTATCCATATTTTGTGCTGTTGAGAATAAGGCACCCTATAGATAGCGGGAACAAAAGCAGAAAATGGCTGGGTCGATGATTCGCCCATGATTCGTTCTGCTCTGTTCTGAAAGTTAAATTTTATGGTAAAGAAACATATAATGGCGCGGCCTGAGACACCACGCTTCGCTCTGATTAGCACCTGTTTTTGCTGCTGGCGAAAATTGAGAAAGACAAAGAGCTTTTAAATGAGCTTTAAAGGTTGTTTGAAGGCCCCTTTTATCGCGGGAGAATTCTAAAACCGCCAATCCCGCTGCCCGATTTAAAAATTCGGCAATATGTGCGGTAAAAAGTGATATAAATACTGCATTTTGGTTATTGCAAGATTCTAGAACCGTGGCCAAAAATTCCAAAACAGGCTGCCGCACTACAGGCAAATTCCGGGTGACAAGGACTGTGCCCGGATAAATGGCGAAGCGCAAAAACCGGCAGGATTGGCTCAGGCGGAAAGTTGCGCCATAATATCGTCACTTATATCATAATTGGCATAGACATTTTGCACATCGTCATCATCGTCCAGCGCGTTAATCAGGCGTAAGACAGATTGCGCCTTTTCCTCATCAAGCGGTATCAGATTATCCGGCTTCCACACGGCCTTAATGCTTTCTGCTTCCCCCAGGCTTGCTTCCAGGGCTTTGGCAACATCGCCAATTGCTTCAAAAGCGCAGAGAATAATATGGCTGTCCGCGTCAGATTGCACATCATCGGCGCCGGCTTCAATCGCCGCCAGCATGAATTTGTTACTATCGCCTGCTGCGGCTGGATAAATAATTTCACCAATGCGGGTAAACATAAAGCCGACAGAGCCAGTCTCGCCCAATGAACCGCCGGCTTTGGCAAAGGCAGAACGCACATTGGAAGCAGTGCGGTTGCGATTATCTGTCAATGCCTCGACAATAACAGCCACGCCGCCCGGGCCATAGCCTTCATAGCGGACTTCTTCATAATTTTCACCATCATTGCCGGCGGCTTTTTTGATTGCCCTCTCAATATTGTCCTTCGGCATGGATTGCGCTTTGGCATTTTGAATGGCAAGGCGCAAACGCGGATTCATATCCGGCTCGGGCAGGCCCTGTTTGGCAGCGACAGTAATTTCACGCGCCAGTTTGGAAAATATTTTAGAACGGGCAGCATCTTGCCGTCCTTTACGGTGCATAATATTTTTAAATTGTGAATGGCCGGCCATAATCATTCCTCATTAAATGCGCAAAAGGTAAATTTGCCTTTATCTGTTTTCTTTATAGGGTAAAACTTCGCCTGAGAGCAAGGCTTCTATTTTTACCGCCGGGAATATATGCTATTTTGCGGCAAAGCGCGGAGAGCAAGCTTTTCCTCAATATGTAACAATGCCCTTGCTGCCTGATTTTACCGGTAATCGGGCAGGATTTTCTGTAAATATGAGCCGAGGCACCGGCTTTGATCTGCTAAAATTGTGTAATAATTTCAGCTCGAAGCGCAAGCTAATGATTCAGGCTCTGCCTGTGATTGTGGCTTTAGCGCTGCCTTTAAGGCCAGAAATCGGGCATAGCCTGTTGCAAATGCGGGCCAAGGCGCAGCGGCGACAGTTTTTCGGCCAGTCCGGTGCGGTCAGAAATTTCTACTGCCAGGCCGCAAATTGTCGCTTTGCCGGTTGCGGCTTCAAACCGGCGGCGCGGTATTTTGCTGGTAAAGCGGTGTAACGGCTCTTCTTTATCCATACCCAGCACGGAATCATAATCGCCGCACATGCCGGCATCGGATATATAGGCAGTGCCATGCGGCAGAATATGGGCATCGGCAGTCGGCACATGCGTATGTGTGCCGGCGACAACACTGACGCGGCCATCGACAAAATGGCCGAAAGCCTGCTTTTCGCTGGTGGTTTCGGCATGAAAATCAATAATAATCGCATCTGCCTGTTCCCCCAGCGGGCAGGGGGCGATAGTTTTTTCAGCCGCAGCAAAAGGATCGTCCAGATCCGGCTGCATAAATACTCGCCCCATAATATTGGCCACCAGCACGCGCGCGCCTTTGGCCGTGGTAAAAACAGCGGCACCCTTGCCCGGCGTGCCTTGCGGATAATTGGCCGGGCGTAAAAAGCGCTCTGCCCGTTCGGCATAAATCAGCGTTTCTTTCTGGTCAAAGGCGTGATTGCCGGTAGTGATAACATCAATGCCGCTCTGCATGGCTTCAAGATAAATTTTTTCCGTTATACCGTGACCGGCGGCAGCATTTTCACCGTTAACGACCACAAAATCCAGCTTGAAATCACGCCGAAGCGCGGGTAATTGTTTAAAGACCGCCTCTCGCCCGCTGCGGCCGACAATATCACCCAAAAACAAAAAACGCATTATTTCATCTTTCTGCTATTATCAGGCAAGGTTTTTAAACCGGCCTCAGGCCGGTTTCGGTCATTACGGCGTGCAATTTTATATCATGCGGCTCTGCCTGCCAGGCGGGAAGTTCCTGAATATTAAAGCCGAGGCCGATAAGCGGCGGGTTGGTGCCCTGCTGGCGCATGGCCACTATTGCCCTGTCATAATGGCCGCCACCGCGCCCCAGCCGGTTGCCGCAAGCATCAAAGGCCAAAAGCGGCAATAAAATAATATGCGGCAGGCAGGCCTTTGCTCCGGCCGGCGGTTCATAAAAGCCGAGACTATGGCGCTGCAGGCTGTGTTCTCCGCTCATCAGGCGGAAGACCATTTTATCTGCTTTTGTTAAAGCGGGCAATGCCGGTTTTTTACCTTGTGCCTGCAATGCCTGTATCAAAAGGCGGCTGTCAATTTCATCACCTTGCGGGTAGTAAACGGCAATAATATCAGTATTTGCAGAATTGTCTTGCCGGTGATGGCGCCTATTATAAGCAGCGCAAAAAGCCAATAGCGCCGGCAGATGCAGCGCCAGGGCTTCGGCTGCCTGGCGGCGTGCCGCAGCGGTAAGACCGGCGCGGCAGATCTGCGCCCGGCGGCGCAAAAACACTTTATCAGACATCATGGCAGCTCTGCCTCGATCAGGGAGAAAAACGGCTGTTCCGGCAATAAAGCGGCAAGATTGTCACAGCGGGCGATAAGCGGGGTGAAGAAAAAGCGGTGTCCACGGCAACCGATGGAATATATGACCCGGGAACCTGCTAAACAGGTGGGCGCCGTATGAAAAAGCCCACAGGCCTTAACAGGGACAGCTCCCTATAGGATCAATAAGGCCCCGAGGAATGTTTACCCTGTCGAGAGGCGCAGATCACCAATGACAAATATACTATAGAAAGCGCTCCTATGCAACTATCGGGGCAGCCTTGACCTGGCATGCGAGCAAAATTCCGGCACAAGCCGGACAAGGCAAGGGGAATCAAATAGCACGGCTACTGTCTTTTTCAGCCAAAATCTGAACACGCCGCTGGGCACTGCGCATTTGCGGATAAAATTCCAATGCTTTTTCATAGGCCTGTAGCGCCTGAGCCGGCCGGCCGGTCATTTCCATCACCGCACCTAATTGCAGCATGGCATTATAATGTCGCGGCTCCAGCTGTAATACGCGTTGCATCTCTAGCATAGACAGAGCAATATCATTCGTCATAAGGTGAACAGAGGCGCGGCGCATCCAGCCTTCGGCATAATCAGGGGCCAAAGCCACAACATTATCAAGAAAATCTAACGCTATGGCATAATTTTTCTCAGCAATTTCCTTATTGGCCCAAAACATTAATAAATCAATGCTGTCACTGCCTGATTGTGCCCATAGACCTTCAATAGAGCGACTGACGGCCTCCGCTTTGGCAAAATCGGCGCTGCGTTTAAGCTCGGCAAATAATTTATCTTTTTCGGCCCGACGCTTTTGCGCTGCAGAGGCAGTTTTATCATTTGCCGGCGGCTTGAATGTGCCGCCGGGCGGGGTTGCTGCCTTGTCACCAGTTTTACCCGGCGCATTAAGATGAGGAAAAATCTCCTGCTCACTAAGTGGCGGTTTGGTAGAATCATGCGGTGTATCAACCGCTATGCTCACTGCGGAGGATTTGAGCTTTTCTCCAGGCAGCCAAGCTGGCTGCACCTGATAAGCCGCCGCATTGCCCATAGGGCAGAAGGTCAGTAACAGCGCTATAAAACTGAGCTTGTTTCGGCACAATTTTGTCAAAAGAATCATAAAAACATAATAGCGCCGGATAAAGGCAAATAACAGGTTTCATACCCGGATTGAGGCAGGTAATGCACCGAAAAATAGAGCAAGAACGAGATTCAGACTGCCGGCAAATAAAGGCGGTCGCCGGCCGGAATTTCAGCAAAATTGCAAAATTTCTCATTGCATTTTTTGGGTAATATTATGTGAAAAAATTATTAATATTATATTTTTTTCTTGATTTTCTTTAGTCATATGGGGACATTGCGCAGGCAGGATTACTTGCAGGGAGAAGCATAAGGCTGGAGGAATTTTATGAAAAAATGTTGCATGGCGGCGGCGCTGGCTGCTGCTTTTCTTACCCTTTTTGTAACAATGGCAGCAGCGGATATGCTGAAAACGGATTTTGGCAAAAGTGATATTGTGATGACTGATTCTGACGATACAGCAAGCGCAACGAAAATTGCTGATCAGATCAACAATACGAATATGCAGGTTAACGCAAATACAGAGGCTGTTGCTAAAAACACAGGCGCTATCGCTGATAACACAAAAGCTGTTGCCGCCGCGCAGACAACAGCCAATGCGGCTATAAGTAATGCGGAAGCAGCACAAAAAAATGCCCTTAGGGCTATCACTGACGCAACAAAAGCGCAAACTACTGCTAATAATGCGATGCAAAAAGCGGAAGGGGCAATGAATATAGCCTTGGACGCCCAAATTGTGGCTAAAAGTGCTCAGACAACAGCTGATGAGGGAAAATCGCTGGCTCAAACAGCCAATGCCTCTGCCGGAAGAGCACAGTCCGTAGCGGATACAGCCAATGAAAAAGCTGCCAGGGCGATAACAAAAGCTGACACGGCACAGACAACAGCCGATACAGCGCAGAAATCTGCTGAGGCTGCACAAATAACGGCGAATACGGCGGAGGCAAAGGCTGAGACGAATAGCAAAGCCATTACGGCAACGCAGAAAAGCATTGGCGATGATGAGTTCCGCAAAGTCAGTGTGCAGGAACGCCTGGAGAAGCTGAGCCGGCAATTTGGCGATACGGCAAGCCGGATTTATGTTGACAATAGCGTTAATCAGGCTGTGAAAACGGCCAATGCCTATACGGATAGTCGGGTTAACCAGCTTAACAGCAAGGTTAAAAAATTGCGCGCCCGCGCTGATGCCGGCATTGCCGGGGCAACAGCTATTGGCAGCTTGGCCTTTGATAATTTAAAAGCCAATGCTGTTTCCGGCGGTTTGGGTATTGCTAAAAACAAGGTGGCCGGCGCTGTCGGTTATCAGCGCAATTTCAGTGATAAATGGCGTGCTCGGGCAGCAATTTCCGTCTCTGACAATTATGTTCAGGGCGGCACATCGGTCGGGTTCAGCTGGTAAGAGCGGTTATTATTATTTCTTCCGGTTTTTGGGAAGGTGGTTTTGGCCGCCTTTAATTTTTGTGCGACTGGCGGCTCGATACAGATTGCCATAACCGGCGATATAAATAGAAAGCCGGCACTGCGGCGGCTATAATTGGGTGAAGAATCCGCTTTCAATAGGGAAAAGCAATATAGAGGCAGTTATTGGCACAAGCCTTTGCCGTGCTGTAATTATTATCGGCGCCTGCTGCCGGCCCGGAATATCACCCCACTTGCAGGAGACAGGCCTTATTATTGGCCGAACTGCCGGGATTGCGGGCGCTATTTTAGCCGCCCGGCAATGCGCATAAAAAACGGCGCTCACCGGCGCCGCCGCAAATTTCATCGCCAAGCGAGTTACTGCCAAAGATTTTGGATAAAGGTAACTGCCTGCTTCAGCCCTGGCATGCTTTAAAGCCAGTTACCCTTGCCGCGCTTTAAAGCGCGGTGCCAGCTTGTTGATAATATAAATACGCCCTTTGCGGCGCACCATACGATTATTGCGATTACGCAATTTCAAGGCTTTTAGCGAGTTTTTAATTTTCATCGTTTTTTCCAACTCAAAATTTTCCGGCCTGCCGCCGCTTTTCTGCCCTGCTCTCGCGCAGATAAAACACGACAAAACACTGAAAAACAGATTTCAGCCCGCCGATAAATGCAAATTTACGCTGTTTCATAGCTTGAACCTGTCTTTTTGTCAACTGACCCAATCTTATAGTGGCGCTATTTTCGCGCTTGTTTTGTGACCTTAATGGGAATCCTGTCTGGCTATCGGCTGTTGCGCTTTTATGCGATAGGCGGAGGCAAGAAGCACAAGGTGAAATAATTATAAAACGGTCTCGGCTGGCAGCCACTTTTTTGCCAAAAAGGCTTGTCACACTGAAGAGCATGATAGTGGCCGGCAGGCCGTGTTCCGGCAAATCCACTGAGTTAAAGGAGACAAAGATGAATAATCACTCTCTTAATGCCCATATTGGCAGCCTGGAAGAAAAGCATGAAGCATTGAAAAAGGAAATTGCCGCGCTGGAAAGTGAAAAAGTTTACGATGATGCGCAAATGAGCGCGCTCAAGCGGAAGAAATTGCACCTTAAAGATGAAATTGAGAAATATCGGGCGCAATTGGGGGAAGATTGAGAAATATCAATAATCGCTTGGGTTGTGTCTGTGTGTTAATGGGGCTGTTATTGACGATTTTCCGGCAGGATTCATGTGCCCGCCTGCCCGATAGTGGCGGCCTGTTTATAGCCGGGCAGGGTGGGGAAGGTAGGAAATATGGGTGACATGAAATCCATGCGCATTATTGCCCTTAAAGGTGCGGGCGGGGTCGATATGCTGCAGGAAGAAACTGTGCCGGTGCCGCAGCTAAAATCGGGGCAGGTTTTGATTCGTGTGCATGCTGCCGGGGTGAACCGTCCTGATATTGCACAAAGACAGGGTGTTTATCCGCCGCCGCCGGGAGCGCCTGACTGGCCGGGGCTGGAAGTGGCGGGAGAAATTGCCGCTTTATCAGAGGTAAAGGATTTTGCTGTCGGCGACAAAGTAATGGCGCTGGTGCCGGGTGGCGGCTATGGCAGCTATGCAGTAGCCGATGCGGAATGTTTATTGCCAATACCCGCCAATATGAATTATGTGCAGGCGGCTGCTATTCCTGAGACTTTTTTTACAGTATGGAGCAATATTTTTGACCGGGCCGGGCTGAAAAAAGGTGAGGTTTTGCTGGTGCATGGCGGCAGTTCCGGCATTGGCACGGCGGCGGTGCAACTGGCAAAGGCCTTTGGCACGCAGGTGATTGTAACTGCAGGCTCAGCAGAAAAATGCCGCGCTTGCCTGAGCCTGGGGGCGGATTGCGCTGTCAATTACCGTGAGCAGGATTTTGTTGCCGAGGTAAAAAATTTTACTAAGGGCCGTGGCGCCAATGTGATTTTGGATATGGTGGGCGGTGATTATAGCGAGAAAAATTATCAGGCAGCGGCCATAGAGGGGCGTATTGTGCAAATTGCCTTTTTGCACGGGCATAAAGCAGTTATTGATTTGAATATGCTTATGCGCAAACGGTTGCTGCATACTGGTTCAACTCTGCGCGCGCGTGATAAAGCCTTTAAAGGGGCAATAGCGGCGGCGTTAAAGCGCCATGTCTGGCCTTTATGGCAAAAAGGCAAGGTTTTGCCGGTTATTGATACGGTTTTTCCTTTTTCTGAAGTGGCAGCAGCGCATGAATATCTGGAAGCTGGCGGCCATGTGGGTAAAATTGTGCTGAAACTGACCTAATAATTTACTGTTGATAATAGCGCCCGCCGGAGTACCTGTCGTGTGGGGCGGCTATTGACAAAGCCGGGGGCTGGGATATTGCTTTCTTGGCCGCTTGGCCGCTTGGCCGCTTGGCCGCTTGGCCGCTTGGCCGCTTGGCCGCTTGGCCGCTTGGCCGCTTGGCCGCTTGGCCGCTTGGCCGCTTGGCCGCTTGGCCGCTTGGCCGCTT
>Ga0153977_1000084_pt1 | contig 28277 bp, 27 predicted proteins | sample TSGA061MetaG_FD_104710 | JGI IMG/M metagenome (GOLD analysis project Ga0153977, IMG submission 104710) | Attine ant fungus gardens microbial communities from Georgia, USA - TSGA061 MetaG | ecosystem: Host-associated > Fungi > Mycelium > Unclassified | place: USA: Georgia, Yuchi Wildlife... | reverse complement strand
TGGTGCGATGTTCCGCTCCATGTACTGGCCTCCCCGATCAGCGGGCGGTTTTGCCTGCTGATGGGATTAACGTAATCCCGGACACATTCATTTCCGCAATCCGTCGTCGGCAAGTCGCATGTCGGGCTCGTTAATTTTTGGTGAACCGCGCCAGGGCTAGGTTCCGTACCGGCGCTGCCGCCCGGCATAATCCCTGAGCGCGCGCAGGAAATCGACCTTGCGGAACGCGGGCCACAGGGCTTCGCAGAAGTAGAACTCGCTGTAAGCACTTTGCCACATGAGGAATCCGGAGAGCCGCTGCTCCCCGGAAGTGCGGATCACGAGGTCCGGGTCGGGCTGGCCCCTGGTGTAAAGGAACCGGGAGATGTCGTCCACTGAAAGTTCATCTGCCACCTCGGACATGGTGCGTCCTTTGGAGGCGGCGTCGTGCAGGAGTTCCCTGACGGCGTCGACAATTTCACGGCGGCCGCCGTAGCCGACGGCTACGTTGACGTGGATCTTCTCGTGGACCGGCGTCCGGGACGTCAGTTTGTTCAGCCGCTCGGCCAGGTAGTCCGGGAGGAGTTCCGGCGCTCCCATGGCGTGCACGGAGACGTCTTCGTCTTCGTCCAGACGGTCCATGGTGTTGGCGATGATGCCCATGAGCAGGTCCAGTTCTTCACCGGAGCGGTTCATGTTGTCGGTGGAGAGCATGTAGAGCGTGACCACCTTGACGCCCAGTTCCTGGCACCATCCCAGGAATTCGTGGATTTTGTCGGCCCCGGCCTGGTGGCCTTGGCTGGTGGGAGCGTTGAACTGGCGCGCCCAGCGCCGGTTGCCGTCCACCATCACGCCGATATGCCGGGGGATCTGGTCCTGCTTGAGTGAGCGCAGGAGTTTGCGCTCGTAGAAGCCATAGAGGAAACCGGGCAGCTCCACCGGACTCTCACCTGACTTCCTTGCTTGTACGACGACGCACATCCAAGGCTACCTTCCCGAGGTGCCGGGGCGGTGCAGTGGACGGTCAAAAACCGGTCGGCGCTTGTTACCCATAAGTAACTTACCGAAACGTAGGTTATTCTTGGAGCATGCCTGAGCTCGTCGAATCCAAGCCCCTCTGGCGTGGATGGATCCACGCAGTTGCTGCTCCTTTTGCACTTGCCGCAGGGATAGTCCTGGTGACGCTTGCGCCCACCATGGACCGCAAAATCACGTCCACCATCTATGCCCTCACGGGCTTCCTGCTGTTTGGCGTCAGCGCTGTCTACCACCGGGGAAACTGGTCCCCCAAGGTCCGCATGCTCCTCAAACGACTGGACCACACAAACATCATGCTGGTGATCGCCGGCAGCTACACACCCCTGGCATGGTCGCTGCTGGAACGCTCCGAAGCTGTCACCTTGCTGTGGCTTGTCTGGTCCGGGGCGATCGTGGGCGTCTTGTTCCGGATTCTATGGACCCACGCCCCGCGCTGGCTCTACGTCCCGGTGTACATCGCCCTGGGCTGCGGGGCCCTGTTCTACCTGCCACAGTTCTTCGCCGCCAATGCCGCCGCCGCCATCCTCATTTGCGTGGGCGGCGCCCTGTACATTGCCGGCGCGGTGTTCTACGCCCTCAAGAAGCCAAACTTCAGCGCACGGAACTTTGGCTTCCATGAACTGTTCCACGCCTTTACGGTGCTGGCCTTCGCCGCGCACTTCATCGCCATCATGATGGCAGTCCTGAGCTAGCCGGCCTGCGGATTCACCCGCCCGCAGCCTCGCGGCAAGCGCCAGGCCGCTCCGCCCGGGTTCAGCGGGCTCCGGGACCTGCACTGCCGTTCCCGTCGGCGGGGCCGCTGTTCTGTGCCGGATTGCTGTTCTGTGCCGGATTTCTGTTCTGTGCCGGATTTCCCTCCCCGGACGGTTCCCCCGCTTCGGCAGCCAAACGGGCTTCCTCAACCTGCGCACGGTAGCGGACGCGTCGGATCCTCCGAACCATGTCCACGATCAGGAAGGTTGTGAGGATCACGATGAAGGCCGTGAGGACAAAGCCCCACGTGCCCGGGGTCACCTGGTCCTCGGACAGGCCGGGCCGCAGCGTGCCCGTGGGGTCGGGCGAGGGAGTGACGGTCAGGGCGAGAATCAAGTGGTGCACGGTCAAACCTTCTATGGGAACTGGGGCGCGCCGGCCGGCAAAGCGTAACCGGGATGCTGATGGGCCATCCGGTAATTTCTACGAACGATAGAAACTAGCGGCGTTCTTATCTTATCCCCGCGAAGAGATCCTTTTCCGGCAGCTCGGAGGGCACCCGGGATTTGATCAGGGTGTAGTCCTCCCAAGGCCACGTGGTCCGCTGCAGTTCCGGCGATACGGCGAAGAAGAAGCCCAGCGGGTCGATCTGGGTCCGGTGGGCACGCAGAGCGTCATCGCGGACCTCAAAGTAGTCGCCGCAGTCTATTTGGGTAGTGGTCTGGTGACCGCCGGCCGGTGGTGTGTGTCCCTCGGCGTCCGCTTCCAACCACGCCGCCAGCCGTTCAGCGTAGGGAGATTGCAGCCCGGCTTCCTCCAACGCGAAATGCAGGGCACGGAAGCGTGCGGGGCTGAAAGCACGGTCGTAGTAAAGCTTGTCCGGGGCCCATGGCTCGCCCATGCCGGGATAGCGTTCAGGATCGCCCGCGGCTTCATAGGCTTCGACCGCCACCTTGTGGGCCATGATGTGGTCCGGATGCGGATAGCCACCGTTTTCGTCGTAACTGAGGATGACGTGCGGCTTGAAGTGGCGGACCAGACGCACCAGAGGAGCCGAAGCCCGCTCCAGCGGCTGCAACGCGAAGCATCCAGGCGGCAGCGGCGGAAGAGGGTCCCCCTCCGGCAGGCCGGAGTCCACGAATCCCAGCCAGCGCTGCTTGATTCCCAGGACCGAGGCTGCATTGGCCATTTCCAGGCGGCGCGCGCCGGCCATGTCCCGCTTGGGATGCGGGGCATCCTCCATGGCCGGGTTCTGGATGTCCCCACGGGATCCGTCCGTGCACGTGGCCACCATGACATCCACGCCTGCGGCGGCATACATCGCCATGGTTGCTGCACCCTTGCTGGACTCATCATCCGGGTGGGCGTGGACGGCGAGCAGCCGCAGCTGCTGGTCGGAACTGCTGGACGCTGTCACGTGACGGCTCCTCTTTCATGGATCTGGCTTAAGGGGCGGCAAAGTGCCACCGGGATCGGCACTAAACTGGGTGGGTGACTTCAGAGGACCTTTCGGCCACCCAAGTACCGGCAAGCACCAGCCTAGCCAATCGCTACGGCGGTCAAAAGCGCGCCATGACAGGCAAAACCAAGCGGAACATCATCATCGCCGCGCTGGTGGTCGCCATTGGCTTGGCCGCATACGTGGCCACAGGGTCCGCACAGGCTCCGGTCACGTTCAAGGACATTGGTTACAGCACGGTGGACGACACCCAGGCCGAGGTCGATTACCAGGTCACCAAGTCACCCCGGGCGACCGCGAAATGCGCCATCAAGGCCCTGGACTCCAAGTTCGCCGTGGTGGGTTGGAAGGTAGTGGAGATTGCTGCCAACGAGCCCCAGGATGACCCCGACGGCGGCAGGACCACGGTTCAACGGACCACCCTGAGGACCGAGTCCCCTTCCGTCTCCGGCGTCGTGGACAACTGCTGGATTGTGGACAGCGGCAAATAACAAACGTGTGACCCACGGCTCAACCGGTTTGGGTTCGTCCAGAGGATTTACTACAATGGATGAAACCTTCACCCCGTTAAGTTGGTTACTGAGTTTTACGAGTGGCCACCTCGGCGGGGTCTTTTTGCATTGTCAGATCTAGAGGAGAAATCCGTGTCTACCACCAACAGCGCCACTGCGGCTTGGCTTACCCAGGAAGCTTTCGACCGCTTGAAGGCTGAGCTGGACCACCTTTCCGGCGCTGGCCGGGCGGAAATCGTCCAGAAGATCGAAGCTGCCCGCCAGGAAGGCGACCTCAAGGAAAACGGCGGATACCACGCAGCCAAGGAGGAACAGGGCAAGATCGAGGCCCGTATCCGGCAGCTCACCGCCCTTCTTCGCGACGCCCATGTAGGCGAAGCCCCCGCTGACGACGGAATCGTCGAGCCCGGCATGCTGGTTGTTGCCCGCATCGCCGGTGACGAAGAGACATTCCTGCTGGGCTCGCGCGAAATCGCCGGAGATTCCGATCTGGACGTCTTCAGTGAGAAGTCGCCCCTCGGTGCAGCCATCATCGGCCACAAGGAAGGCGACAGCCTCAGCTACGTCGCCCCGAACGGCAAGGAAATCGCGGTAGAGATCGTCTCCGCCAAGCCGTACGTCGCCTAAGCAGCGGCTCACCGACCAAGAACGAACGACGCCGGCCCCCTCCTTCGCGGAGGGGGCCGGCGTTTTTCGTGACCGGTTGGGTCAGGGCGTGATGGCGGGCTTGGGCCGGAGCAAGAGGGCCGCGATGATGCCGCCGATGGCGCCACCCAGGTGGGCCTGCCAGGAGATGTAGCCCATCACCGTAGGCAACACCCCGAAGAGGATGCTGCCGTAGGCCATGAACAGCACCACGGACAGCAGGATCTGCCACCAGCTCCTGTTGAAGAAACCCCGGACCAGCAGGAACGCGAAGAAACCGAACACCAACCCTGAAGCGCCAACTGTCACCCCTCCCCCGCCGATGAGCCACACCGTGAGCCCCGAGCCCAGCCAGCTGAATGCCAGGGCCGTGACGAAGACACGGATGCCGGACAGGAACACCAGGAAGCCGAAGATGATCAGCGGCAGGGTGTTCGAGATCAGGTGGTTGAAGTTTGCGTGAAGCAAAGGAAACGTCAGAATGTCCAGGACGCCGTCCATGGAGCGGGGGCGGAGTCCGAACGTGGAGTTCAGGGCATGCCGCATGAGCGTGTTGAGGATCTCGATGACGTAGAGCAGCACCACGAAGCCGCCCATGAAGAGCAGGCCACCCTTCGCCCGTCCGGCCAGCGATTCCTCGGCGTCGGCTTTTGATCCCTCAGGCGTTCCAAGCACCGTGGGCGCTCCTCCCGTCAGTGCACCACGATGGGCTGGAAGCCCTCGGCACGCAATGCGCCAAGGACCTGTTCGCCGTGTTCGTGGCCCTTCGTTTCCAGGTTGATGGTGATGGAGACATCGCCCATGCTGATGGAACCGCCCAGGCGCGTGTGATCCAGTCCGGTCACGTTGGCGTCGTTCTCAGCGATGATCCGGGCGATGGTAGCCAACGAACCGGGACGGTCATCGAGCATCATGCGGACCGTCATGAAACGGCCTGCGGCCGACAGACCGCGCTGGATGACCTTCAGCATCAGCATGGGATCGATGTTGCCGCCGGAAAGCACGACGGCGGTGTTCCCGGGGTTCTCGATCTTGCCGTCCATCAGTGCGGCTACTCCCACAGCACCGGCGGGCTCAACCACCATCTTTGCCCGTTCCAGCAGGAAGATGAGGGCGCGGGCCAAGGAGTCTTCGCTGACGGTTACGACGTCGTCCACGAGCTCGCGGATGATGCTGAACGGCAGCTGACCCGGCCGTCCCACGGCAATGCCGTCAGCCATGGTGGATACCTTCTTCAGCGGCACCAGGGCATCGGCAGCCAAGGACGGCGGGTACGCCGCAGCGTTTTCTGCCTGCACGCCAATGACCCTGATCTCGCGGCCAAGCTCCTTGGCGCGGGCTTTGATGGCCACAGCCACGCCGGCCAGCAGTCCACCGCCGCCAACACCCATCAGGATGGTGTCCACGTTGGGGATCTGTTCCAGGATCTCAAGACCAATGGTGCCTTGGCCCGCTACGACATCCACGTTGTCAAAGGGGTGCACGAAGACGGCACCTGTTTCGTTGGCGTAGCGTTGCGCCTCAGCCAGTGCCTCATCCACGTTGTGGCCGTGGAGGATAACCTCTGCCCCATGGCTCCGCGTGGCCGCCAGCTTGGGGAGGGCGACGCCCAGCGGCATGTAGATCCGGGCGTTGATGCCAAGGCTTTTGGCTGCCACTGCGACACCTTGGGCGTGGTTGCCGGCTGAGGCCGCCACAACACCACGCTTCTTTTCATCGGCGGTGAGGCGGGCCATGCGTACATAGGCACCACGGACTTTGAACGAGCCGGCGCGCTGCAGGTTCTCACACTTGAAGAAGACATTCCCGCCCACAAGGTGGCCCAGTGCCCGCGACGACTCCACCGGAGTCTTGGTAATAATGCCCTCGAGCAGCTCCTGCGCCTTGAGGACATCGTCCAGGGTGACGGGCAGGGTATCGAGGGTATTCACTGACTATTCTCCTTTATTGGTGTCGGCCACCGGGCCCTCAGCAGAGGTGCTCCCAGGAACCTTGGTCTTGCCGGCGCCGCCCCTCGCGAGGCGGGATTCGGCCGTTGGAAGGTGGACTTCCTTGAAGTTGACGTCACCGCCGGACTCCGCGGAAGCGGCTGCCGGTTGGAGTTCGGCGCCACCCAATCCTTCATCATGTTCCCACGTCCGGCCGGCAATGTAGCGAACTGCCGTGTTTACTACGGCGAGCAGCGGAACGGCGAACAGGGCTCCCGGGATGCCTGCCAGGTAGGAGCCTGCAGCAACGGAGAGGATGACGGCCACCGGATGCAGGGCGACAGCCTTGCCCATGACCAGCGGCTGCAGGATGTGGCTCTCAAGCTGCTGCACCAGCAGGACGATTGCCAGCATGATCAGGGCATTGACCGGCCCGTTGGCAACGAGGGCCAGCAGCACCGCGATGGCACCGGTGACCAGTGCGCCCACAACAGGGATGAACGAGCCGATGAAAACAAGGACGGCGAGGGGCAGTGCCAAGGGAACCTGGATGATCGCAGCACCCACGCCGATGCCTACCGCGTCCACGAAGGCAACGAACATCTGGATCCGGACGTAGCTGACCATGGAGGTCCAACCCCGTCGGCCCGCACCGTCAGTTGCCCGCCGGGCCGTCTTGGGCAGAAGGCGCACCAGGAAGGCCCAGATCCGGCTTCCCTCCAGCAGGAAGAAGATCAGAATGAACAGCGCCAGCACAAGGCCGGCCGCGAAGTGCCCGGCAGTGCTGCCAAAGGACAGGGCACCGCTGAGAATGCTGCTGCTGTTGTTCTGCAGGGCGTTGGCGCCGTCGGCGATGTACTGATCGATCTGGTCTGCCGTCAGATGCAGCGGGCCATCGGCAAGCCAGGTCTGGATCTGCTGGATTCCCATGAGGGCTTCCTGCCAGAGCGCGCCGAAACCGGAGACCAGTTGCCTGCCTACCAAGGCCAGCGCGCCGGCAATCACGCCGATGAAACCGAGCACAGTAATCGCAACGGCGGCCCCGTTGGGGACTTTCCGGTTGCGCAGCCAGGCCACCACCGGATAGAGCAGGCCTGCCAGCAGCGCAGCCACCATCACGGGAATGATGAGGAAGCTGACCTTACCCAGCAACCACACCAGAGCGCCGATCATGAGCAGGATCAGTCCTGCCCGCCACGACCAGGCAGCTGCAATGCGCACCCCATAGGGGATGTCCTCGGCGATTTGGCGGTCAGAACGGGGCTTGGCGTCCGGTGTTGGCGTCATAAACCCATAATTCCGTAGCCCGCTCCGTATGGGAAACCGACCCGCAGGCAGCTCGGGGGCTAAAGGCGCCTAGAGGGACGCACTAATACCCCAGTTCATGGTGAACGACTCCCCTGGCGCCAACCAGCGGAGGCCGTCACCACTGTTGAAGGCGTTCGCCGGGCCAGTCATCGGTTCGATGGCCACAGCTTTGGAACGTCCGGGGAAGGTATCGGTGATGAAGACATGGACATACGGGCAGTTCGCGTCCTGCTCCAGGCTGACACTGCGGCCATCAGGTGCGGAGAGCGTATGGCGTGCCACGCCGCCGTCGAACGTCAGGTCCGTTAACGCGACGTCCACCAGTGCCGGGCCGACCGCGGTTCCGGATGAGAAGTCATACGGGCCATCCGCCGGGGCCGTGCTTCGTGGGATCAGCCGCTCATCGGCCACGAGCCGGGTCCGCGCGTTGACGGTGAGGACAAGGTCTTCGGGCGCAACATCGCCCAAGCGCAGGTAGGGGTGGGCGCCCAGGACAAACGGAGCCGGGCTCTGCGCCTGGTTGACCAAAGTCTGGGACACACGGAGGTCCAGGGCGTCGTCGAGTTCGTAGCGCACCCGGTGAAGCACCAGAAACGGGTAGCCGTGCTGGGGAAAAACGGTGGCTTCCAGGGTGACGGAGAATTCGGACTCGTCCACCAGCGCATAGCCGGTGTTACGCAACAGTCCGTGGCTGGCGTTGTTCCGGGACACTTCGGTGATGTCGAGCTGTTGCTTCTTCCCGTCCAGGTACCAGACGCCGTCTTCCACCCGGTTGGCCCACGGTGCCAGAGTAATGCCGGTGGCCCCGGGAGAGATTTCGTCGTCGCCGTAGCTTTCGGTCAGCTGGACGCCGCCGCGGGAGTAGAGCCGCAGTCCTGCGGCCAGTTCGGTCACGACAACGACGGCGTCGTCACGTCGAAGCTCGAACTGTCGGCCTGTGGCGAAACGGCGGGATTCGGAGTGGTGGGCGCTGTCGGCTGGCAACGAAGAGGCAGGCATGGCATTACCGTACTGCATTCCAGGGGGTTGACCCGGAACCAGCGATGTTTGCTTTTGTTAGAAACTATGCGCTTTTGGTCATTTGTGGAACAATGAAGCCATGAGTCGCATCACCACAACCCGCCTGGCGGACAGCAGAGAGCTGATCTACTTTGACGACCCCGGAACGCCGGAACGCTCACCGGAATCACTGGTGGACCACCGTCGGCTTCCCGCACGGGGCGAGCCCGGCGAAGTCAGGTACGACGCACTATCAGGAGATTGGGTGGCTGTGGCAGCCCACCGGCAAACGCGGACGCATCTGCCCCCGGCGGATCAGTGCCCCATCTGCCCCACCACAGCCGCGAACCCCTCCGAGATCCCGGCGCCGGACTACGACGTCGTGGTATTTGAGAACCGGTTCCCGTCCCTGGGACCAGCCCTGGGCGAGATCCCCCCGCTGCCCGCAGCGGGACAAAGCGCCCATGGCATTACAGGACCCGCCTTTGGCCGCTGTGAGGTGGTGGCCTTCACTCCGCAGCACACGGGCTCCTTCGCAGAGCTGGGCGAGACCCGTGCCCGGACAGTGATCGAAGCGTGGGCCCAGCGGACCGAGGCACTCAGCGCCCTGCCCGGCATCAAGCAGGTCTTCCCCTTCGAGAACCGTGGCGCGGACATCGGCGTCACCCTGCACCACCCGCACGGCCAGATTTATGCCTACCCCTACGTAACGCCGCGCGCCGCACAGCTCGGCGCCGTGGCACGCAAGTACTACGACGACGTCGACGCGAAGGAAACGCTCGCGGCCTCGCTCCTGAAAGCAGAACGCGAAGACGGCAGCCGCATGGTCCTGGAGGCCAAGCACTTCAGCGCCTACGTCCCCTTCGCGGCGCGCTGGCCCTTGGAAATCCACCTGGTGCCGCACCGCAGCGTGCCAGACCTCGCCGCACTCACGGGTGAGGAGCGCGACGAGCTTTCGCATGTCTACCTGGACCTGCTCAAACGCCTCGACTCCCTCTACCCCACTCCCATGCCGTACATCTCCGCGTGGCACCAGGCCCCGCTGGATCCCTCCCTTCGGCCCGCGGGCCAACTGCACCTCCAGCTCACCTCGCCCCGGCGTGCGGCCGATAAGCTCAAATACCTGGCCGGATCGGAAGCGGCCATGGGAGCGTTCATCAACGACACCACCCCCGAAGCCGTGGCCGAGCGGCTCCGGAACGTCGCCGCTGCACCGGCCACCCACAACACAATGGAAGGCATCCGAGCATGACCACCACCACGGACGCCAGCGTCCTCACCGCCCGCTTCCAGGAAACGTTCGGAGCAGCTCCCGACGGCGTGTGGCAGGCACCGGGACGCGTCAACCTGATTGGCGAACACACTGATTACAACGAAGGCTTTGTGCTCCCCTTCGCCATCGACAGGACAGCGAAGATAGCTCTGCGCGTCCGTGCGGATTCGACGGTGCGCATGCTGTCCACGTTCGGCGGCCACGGCATGGTGGAAGCCGACCTCGCGGATCTGGAACCCGGCTCCGGCGAAGGTTGGTCCCGCTATCCCCTGGGAGTCGCGTGGGCCTTGCGGGAACGCGGCATCTCCATCCCCGGGTTTGACCTGCTGCTCGACTCCGATGTCCCCCTGGGCGCCGGGCTGTCTTCCTCCCATGCCATCGAATGCGCCGTCATCTCCGCTCTCAACGAGCTGACGGGAGCCGGATTCGCGGCGGAAGAGCTTGTCCTGGCCACCCAGCGCGCTGAGAACATCTTTGTTGGGGCTCCCACCGGAATCATGGACCAGTCGGCGTCACTGCGTGGCGCCAAGGGACATGCCGTCTTCCTTGATTGCCGCGACCAACATGTTGAGTTGGTCCCCTTCGACGCGGAGGCCTCGGGACTGGTCCTGCTGGTCATCGACACCAAGGTTTCGCACTCACACGCCGACGGCGGCTACGCCTCCCGCCGCGCCTCCTGCGAGTTGGGTGCGGAGATCCTGGGCGTCAAAGCACTGCGCGACGTCGGCGTCGAGGATCTGGAGGAAGCTTCCGGGCTGCTGGACGAGACCACGCTCCGGCGGGTGCGCCATGTGGTTACTGAAAACGACCGCGTGCTCCAAACCGTGGAGATACTTGGCACCCGGGGACCTGCGAACATTGGCCCCCTGCTGGACGCCAGCCACGTTTCCATGCGCGACGACTTCGAGATCTCCTGCCCCGAACTCGATCTCGCCGTGGACACCTCCCGGGCCAATGGCGCCATCGGTGCGCGGATGACCGGCGGCGGCTTCGGCGGCTCAGCCATCGCACTGACGCCGGTGGGCCAGGAGCAGCAGGTGAGGGACGCCGTCGTGCGCTCCTTCGCAGAAGCGGGCTTCACCGCACCGGACATCTTCACCGTCACCCCGGCTGCGGGTGCCCTCCGCCTGGCCTGACGCGCGGCCTGCGCCCGGTAACCTGCACGACGCCGGGCGTAAGCTGGGGCCATGACTGAGGCTGTCATTGTTTCCACTGCCAGAAGCCCCATTGGGCGAGCCTTCAAAGGCTCCCTGAAGGACGAACGACCCGACGACCTCGCCACTGCCATGGTCCAGGCGGCATTGGCGAAGGTTCCGGGTTTTGACCCCGGCGCCGACGACGGACGCGGTCTGGATGACATCCTCCTGGGCTGCGCGGAGCCCAGCGGTGAAGCCGGCTCGAACATGGCGCGGGTGGTGGCGGTGCTGGCCGGATTGGACCGGGTTCCGGCAGCCACCATCAACCGCTTCTGCGCCTCGAGCCTCCAGACCCTGAGGATGGCCTTCCACGCCATCCGATCCGGAGAAGCCCACGCCATGGTTTCCGCCGGGGTGGAGAGCGTCTCGCGGTACCAAAATTGGGCGGGTGCAGGCGAAACCGACACTGCCAACCACAATCCCCTCTTCGAAGCAGCGGCCCAGCGGACGGCCGCACGGGCCGCCTCCAACATCCCCTGGACGGACCCCCGCTTTGGCGGCCGCTTGCCGGACATCTACATCTCCATGGGCCAGACCGCGGAGAACGTCGCCACGAGCTACGGCATCAGCCGCGCTGAGCAGGACGAATGGGGCGTCCTGAGCCAGAGCCGCGCCGAAGCTGCAATCGCCTCCGGGTTCTACGCCCGGGACATCACACCCTTTACACGTAAGGACGGCGTGGTGGTTGACCGTGACGACTCGCCCCGGCCGGGGGTGACCCTGGAGGCAGTGTCGGCACTGCAGCCCGTGTTCCGCGCAGGGGGCACCGTCACGGCAGGCAATGCCTGTCCCCTCAACGACGGCGCGGCGGCCGTGGTGGTCATGAGCGACACACGGGCCCGCGAACTCGGCCTGGAGCCCCTCGCGCGGGTGGTCTCCACCGGCGTCAGCGCACTGTCACCGGAACTGATGGGCATGGGTCCGGTGGAGTCCACCCGGCGGGCACTTGCCCTGGCCGGGCTGACCATGGACGACATCGACCTCGTGGAGCTCAACGAAGCGTTTGCTGTGCAGGTTGTGGCAAGTGCCAGGGAGTTGGGCATCGATCCGGCCAAGCTCAATGTCCACGGCGGGGCCATCGCACTGGGCCATCCGTTCGGCATGACGGGGGCACGCATGACCAGCACCCTGCTGAACGGGTTAAAGGAACGCGACGGGACACTGGGGCTGGCAACACTCTGCGTGGGTGGCGGGCAGGGCATGGCCGTGGTTTTCGAACGCCTGAGCTGACGCGAGGGGTTGGATCCCGCCTCTTTGACACGCTCTTTCCCCCGAAACCTCACCCCTCACGAACACATCACTGACGCAAAAATGCCCCCGAATCTCTTCGGGGGCATTTTGTGTTGGAGCTTTTACAACTAGTCGTCGCCCCGCAGGATGGCGAGCAGTCGGATGATTTCGACGTAGAGCCAGACCAGCGTGACCGTCAGACCGAATGCAGCAACCCAGGAGTAGCGCTCCGGGGCGCCGGCGCGGACGCCTTCTTCGATGCTTGTGAAGTCCATGATCAGTGAAAACGCTGCCAGGCCGATGGCCAGGATACCGATGAAGACACCCAGCGGAATGCCGGCAATGGTGATGCTGGTGCGCAGGCCGAACGGCTCCTGAACAGCACCGGTCCACATCATGACCAGGTTGATCAGTGCGAAAACTGCGTAGCCGATGGTGGCGATCATGAAGAAGCGCACCATCTTGGGCGTTGCGCGCACCTTGCCGCTCTTGAACAGCACGAGTGTCACACCGAACACCGCAAGGGTACCGATCACGGCCTGCAGGCCAACGCCCGGGTACATGCCGTCCAGGATGCGGGTCAGGCCACCGAGGAAGAGACCCTCAAGTCCGGCATAGGCCAGGATCAGCGCCGGTGACGGCTGCTTCTTGAACGTGTTTACGAGGGCCAGGACGAATCCGCCCAGTGCACCAACGATCATCAGCAGGCTGGACAGGCCGGGCGCCACAAACAGTGTCACGGCTGCGCCGATCACCAGGACCACCAAGCAGGCAACGGTCTTCATGATGACGTCGTCATAGGTCATGCGGCCGGTGTCAGCGGGGCCTGCTGCCGGCTGGTTGTACATCTGCTGCAGTTGCTCGTTGGTCATGCCCTGCTGCTGGGCCGACCATGCGGCCTGGCCGTCCATGACCTGACCGGGTGCGCGGCCAGCAGGGTTAAATTGCTGGCCGTACGGATTTTGCGGTACAGGCGGGGCCTGCTTTGCTCCACGGAAATTCTTTCCGTTGAAGACTGGGTTTCCGCCAAGTGCCATTACGGGTGTCCTCCTGAGAAAGGGCTAAGTGATAGTTCACGGTACCAATTACCACGCACGCAGGGCAGGGATAGTTCCCCCGTTCACCGAGACGAAACCCAACCGTGACACGGACGGAGGGCAATATGGTGCGCGTTTCCGCTCGTGAAACTTAAGTGACACCGCCATACAACAAAAGTTTCATTTAGGACTCCTACATTAATAGTTGCCTGTAGCTTCACAGTTGTTATCTGATCGCGATCTTCGCACCCCCGAACTGGGCATTCATTCGACTCCCCGAGCGGTAACATAGGCCACACATGGGTGACTTAGATCACAATCGAGGCAGCTAGGCAAGAACTGTTCACAAGCCCCATGACCCGTTCGCACCGGCTGCAAAGGCGCAGTCGGGACCACCCCCACTGTGGAGGTTTCCATTTTGAGAAGCACACTGCGCGACCCGTCCAAGAGACGGTCCAAGGGACTGCAGAGAGTCGTGGGGGCACTTTTCGCAGCCCTGATCGCAACTCTGTTGATCGCCGCCCCCTCGGCACAGGCAACCACCCCCTCGCCTTCGCCATCACCCACCAATTTCCAAAACAACATCAGCGGTTTCCTCCGCGATGACGCCCGGGCCCCCATTCCCGGCGTCAAGATCAAGGCCTCGGGCAACGGATTCGAGGGTGAAGCCACCTCCGGCGCCAACGGCGCGTGGAGCATCGGCGTACCCGTCCAAGGCACTTACACCGTTGAGCTCGATACCTCTACCTTGCCTGATGGCATCAAGCTCGCGGATGGCCAGGAGAACCCGAGGGATGTCACCTTCAGCCAGACCTCCAACTTGTCGGTGATCTTCGCCTTCGGCAAAGGCATCGTGGTCCAGCAGCAGGACTTTGGACAGAACCTCCTGAACCGCCTGGTGGCGGGTCTGAGCTTCGGCCTTCTCCTCGCGTTGGCCGCGGTGGGACTTTCGCTGATCTTCGGGACCACCGGCCTAACCAACTTCGCCCACGGCGAGATGGTGACACTCGGCGCAGTCCTCGTCTTCATGTTCAATGGCTTCGGCCTTCCCTTCTGGCTGGCAATCCTGCTGGCCCTGGTAGGCGGCGGACTCTTCGGATACGTCCAGGACGCAGGACTTTGGCGCCCCCTGAGGCGGCGTGGTTCCGGACTGGTCCCCATGATGATCGTCAGCATCGGCCTGGCCCTGGCCATCCGGTATGTCATCCAGTTCTTCTTCGGCGGCGCAACACAACAGCTGCCGGGAGCACAGAGCGCTGAGATCCAGATCGGCCCTGTCTCCATCTCCCCCAACAACCTGTGGTCACTGCTTATCAGTGCCGTGGTGATCGCCCTGATCGGATTCATCCTGTTGAAGACCCGGCTGGGCAAGGCAACCCGCGCCGTGGCCGACAACCCCGCCCTGGCAGCAGCCTCCGGCATCGACGTCGACTCCGTTATCCGCATCGTGTGGATCGTCGGAGGCGTCCTGGCCTCACTTGGCGGCATCCTCTGGGCCTACTACCGCCCGGGTGTCACTTTCGATATGGGCTCGCAAATCCTGCTGCTCATCTTTGCGGGCGTGACGCTCGGTGGACTGGGCACGGTATTCGGTGCGCTGATCGGTTCGATCGTCGTAGGTATCTTCGTGGAACTGACAACGGTGTTCGGCCTTCCCGCCGACCTCAAGTACGTCGGTGCCCTTTTCATCATGATCGTTGTTCTTCTGTTCCGACCGCAGGGTATCCTCGGCCGGCGTGAGCGTGTGGGTTAGGAGCGGGCCATGGATTTCGGATTTATTTTCTCCAGTGCCCTGGGTGAATTGTTCAGCCCGACGACGGCGGCCTACGCGCTTGCCGCTTTGGGCCTCGCCGTGCACTTCGGCTACTCGGGCCTGCTGAACTTTGGCCAGGCAGGCTTCATGGCTGTGGGCGCGTACGGCTTCGCCATCTCCACACTCACCTTCAATGCACCGTTCTTTGTAGCCCTGCTGGTATCGGTCATCTGTTCGGTCATCTTCGCCTTTATCCTGGGTATCCCCACGCTGCGGCTCCGAGCCGACTACCTGGCAATCGTGACCATCGCAGCCGCCGAAATTGTCCGGTACGTAGTCACCACCAACCAGCTCACCAAAGTCACTGGCTCAGCCAATGGCCTGGCCGCCTTCGAGAACACGTTCTACGCCATGAACCCGTTCCCCGAAGGGTCCTACATGGGCATGAACAACCGCGACTTCTTCATTCGCGTGGTGGGCTGGGGCTTGGTAGTTGTTTGCTGTGTCCTGGTCTGGCTGCTGATGCGCAGCCCCTGGGGCCGCGTCCTGAAGGGCATCCGTGAAGACGAGAATGCGGTCAGGTCACTGGGTAAGAACGTGTACGCGTACAAGATGCAGGCACTGGTCATCGGTGGCGTCCTTGGCGCCTTGGCCGGCATGATCTTCACGCTCCCCCGCGGTGCTGTCCAGCCGTCCAACTACGGAACGGAACTGACGTTCTTCCTCTGGACATGCCTCCTGCTCGGCGGCATGGCCACGGTCCTGGGGCCGGTTATCGGAGCAATGATTTTCTGGGTTGTGCTCTCCCTGACCCAGAGCCTGCTCTACGGCCTCATCGAATCGGGGGCGGTCACCTGGCTGACTACGGTCCAAGCCGGCCAGCTGCGCTACATCCTTGTGGGCGTGGCGCTGATGCTCCTGATGATCTTCCGCCCACAAGGCGTGTTCGGCAATAAGAAGGAGCTTGCTTTCGCATGAGTGAGACCAACGACAGCAACATCGGCAACAGCGAAAATATCGACTACATGACAGATTCGCGCCCGATCGCAGTTGGGGAAAACACACCCGGTTGCAAAAAGCGCGATCCGATCGTGGTGGCAGAGGACGTAACCCGTTCCTTTGGCGGCATCAATGCCGTGGATGTCGAGTACCTCGAAATTCCCCGCCACAAGATCACCGCGTTGATTGGGCCCAACGGGGCCGGCAAGACCACCCTGTTCAACCTGCTGACGGGCTTTGATACTCCCAACACGGGGAAGTGGCAGTTTGAAGGCAACAGCCTTGCCGGGGTGTCCTCCTACAAAGTGGCACGCATGGGCATGGTCCGGACCTTTCAGCTCACCAAGGTCATGGGCAAGCTGACCGTCATGGAAAACATGCGTCTGGGGGCCGCCGACCAACCGGGCGAACGGCTCTCCAGGGCTCTGTTCAAGGGCATGTGGGGCGGACGCGAAAAGGAGATCACAGCCCAGGCCCATATCCTGCTGGAGAAGTTCAAGCTGGACGCGAAGAAGGACGACTACGCGGCATCGCTCTCAGGCGGTCAGCGGAAGCTTCTGGAGATGGCGCGCTCCTTGATGGTCAAGCCTAAGCTGGTCATGCTCGATGAGCCGATGGCCGGCGTGAACCCGGCCCTGACGCAGTCCTTGCTGGACCACATCAAGAACCTCAAAGCCGAAGGCATGACCGTCCTCTTCGTTGAGCACGACATGAACATGGTCCGCCATATCGCCGACTGGGTGGTGGTCATGGCCGAAGGCAAGGTAGTGGCCGAGGGACCTCCTGGCGAAGTGATGAAGAACCCTGCGGTCATCGATGCCTACCTTGGCGCCCACCACGACGTCGACCTCGGCGATGCTGAGGGCATCAAGGTCCTCGAGGCAGAACTGGAAGCCGATGAGGAATCGGTGGTCGGCACGGAAGATGCCGGCATCCTGTCGGACATCGTTGAACCCAAAAACGTTGAACCCAAAAACGTTGAACCCAGTCACGTTGAACCCAGGAAGGAGGACGGACTATGAGCAGCACCAGTGCCATGCCCGCTCCGGCAGATGCCCCCGCCGGCGATTCCGTCGTCAAGGTCACCAACCTCGTAGCCGGGTACCTCCCGGGCGTCAACATTCTGAACGGCTGCAGCATCGAAGCCCGCAAAGGCGAGCTCATCGGCATCATCGGACCGAACGGTGCCGGCAAGTCCACGTTGCTGAAGGCCATGTTCGGCTTGGTCAAGGTCCACTCGGGCACCGTTGTGGTGCGTGGACAGGACCTCACCGGGTTGAAAGCGAACAAGCTTGTCACCCAGGGCGTAGGTTTTGTGCCGCAGACCAACAACGTGTTCGCCACGTTGACCATCGAGGAAAACCTTCAAATGGGTATGTTCCAGCGGCCCAAGGTGTTCGCCGAGCGCTTTGACTTCGTCACGAGCCTCTTCCCCGAACTGGCCAAGCGCCGCGCCCAGCGTGCGGGGTCGCTGTCCGGCGGTGAACGCCAGATGGTGGCAATGGGCCGGGCACTCATGATGGATCCCGCGGTCCTGCTCCTTGACGAGCCATCGGCAGGCCTCTCCCCCGTCAAACAGGATGAGACCTTCCTCCGGGTGCACGAAATCAACCGGGCCGGCGTGTCCGTGATCATGGTGGAACAGAACGCCCGCCGTTGCCTGCAGATCTGCGACCGCGGCTACGTCCTGGACCAGGGCAAGGACGCCTACACCGGCACCGGCCGTGAGCTCATGAAGGATCCCAAGGTTATCCAGCTCTACCTGGGCACCTTGGCGGACGAGGTCTAGCCAAACGCAACGCGGGGTCACTTCCGGCCCATGTTGGGTCTCCCAACGGGCCGGAAGTGACCCCGCGTTGCTGTCGTCGGAGACCACGTCATGGTCAAGGCGAGTGGGACCAGCCACCATATCCGCCGTGAAATCGCAGCCTACTCCCGTGGATTGCCCGGACTCGAGGGCAACGTCCCTGTCATGCTGCACGCTGCCCCCGACGCCGGGCTCCTGGTCACCCGGTACCTTCCGGGCGCGGTAGTCGCAGGTACACCGGCAGAAGAGGACCCGGAGACGTATCGCCAGGCCGGAGAACTCCTGCGCCTTTTGCACCAGCCGGCAGGAACGTCCGGCAGCTATTTGAAGTCGCTCACCATAAGGACCACCTCAATGCTGGAAAGGGCGCACGGGCTGTTGGCGCGGCCCGTGCTGCGCGGACTGGCTTCGGCGATTGCCGCCGTCGAGCATTTTCCCGTCGAGGTGGTGACCACCCACGGCGACTATCAGCCCCGGAACTGGCTGCACGATGACGGGACCATCAGGGTGATCGATTTCGGACGGGCAGAGCTGCGCCCTTGGGTCCACGACCTCGTCCGCCTTGGCCATCAGCAGTTCCTGGGGCAACCCGAGCTCACAGCGTCATTCCATGCGGGTTTGGGCAGGCTTGTCGCCACGGAAGAGGACCGGCAATCCTGGCGGCTGGAGAACCTCAACCAGGCCGTCGGCACGGTGGTCTGGGCACACCACGTGGGTGACCGGGACTTTGAACAACAGGGCGTCCGGATGGTGGAAAGAGTGCTGGACGGTTTCGAACCCTATCCCGGCTAAGGAACCACGATCCGCCTGACGCGGAACAGGTCCCCTTCCGGGTGGAAGAGGACCTGTTCTGTTGGTGGAGAGTTACCGGCTTAGAGCTTGCCGAACTCCTCACGGACCGGCTTGTAGGTATTGTCGTCCTGGTACTCGTAGATACCGATGTACGCCTCGGTGGGGTCACCGGCGTCGGAGAACGTCACCGGACCCGACTGGCCGTCGTAGTCGATGTCCTTGCCCTCGCGGAGCAGAGTGACGCAGGCGGGGAAGCTGGTGCACTTCTCGCCACCCTCGGAGACTTCCTTCAGCTTGGCTGCGATATCCGTGCCCTTGGTGCTCTTGGCGGCTTCGGAAGCCAGCGAGATCAGGTTCACGGCATCGTAGGATTCACCTGCGTAGCTGTAGTCCTTCAAAGCGGGATCGATGGCCAGGAGCTTCTTCTTGAAGTCGTCCTTGGCGAACGTTCCGGGGATGGTTCCCTGTGCACCCTTCAAGGTGCCAGCCTGGAAGTCCTTGCTGTAGTCCGAGGTGTTGCCGTCAACCATGAACAGCTGCGTGGGCTTGATGCCCTTGCCGGTGATCAGGGGGACAATGCTCTTGGCCTGGTCAAAGGTGATCAGGGCAATGGCGTCCGGCTTTGCGGCCAGGACCTTGTCAACCTGGCTGCTGAACTGCGAGTCGCCTTCGTTGAAGAGTTCCTCAGCTACGACCTTGCCGCCGGCAGCCTCAAAAGCCTCCTTGACGTTCTTCTGCAGGCCGGTGCCGTAAGCGTCGTTGAGGACGATCATGCCAACGGTCTGGGCGCCACAGGTAGCCATGTAGTTACCGAGGACCTTGCCCTGCAGGACGTCTGAGGGTGCAGTGCGCCAGTAGAGGCCCTTGTCATCCCAGGTGGTGAAGTCGGGCGAGGTGTTCGCAGGCGAGAACTGGATGACGCCGGCGCCCGTGATCTGGTTGATGACAGTCTTGGAAACGCCCGAAGACGCTGCACCGATGACCGCGCTGACCCCCTGGCCCAGAAGTGCCGTGGTGGACTGCGTCGCGATGTCTGTCTTGGTGTCACCGGAGTCACGGTGGATAACGGACACCGGAGCGCCCAGGACGCCGCCGGCGTCATTGACTTCCTTGATGCCAAGGTTCACACCAGCGATTTCGGGTGGGCCGAGGAACGCCAGCGACCCCGTTGTCGGCAGGAGCGAACCAATCTTGAGCGGCGTGGACGTTGTGGTGGTCGAGGGGGGTACAGGTCCCGTGTTGGTGGCAGCCTGGCTGTTGCCGGCTCCCGCTCCGCCGCTCGGTGCCGGGCAGGAGATGCCTGCCGCCGCCGAAGCGGAGGAAGACCCAGTCTGTGTCGGCGTCGAAGACCCGCCACAAGCTGTGGCCAAAAGGGCGACCCCAATGCCAAGCGCTGTTAGCTTGGCGGCTCGGGGCGCCGCTGGGGAAAGATCAAACATTCGTTGTCTCCTCGATCGAAAGGTGCGAACTGCCTTTGATGCGATTACTCAGGTGTTCCTGATTAAGACTCAAACTAGTGCAATTGATCGGCGAACATAAGTGATTCAGGTCACATCCCTATAACACTCGTTGCCTGTGGGGAATCTACAAGTCAACTGGGAATTTTCACTGAACAGGGTGGACGGAAGAATGCGCTCTCGTCAGCGCGCTGTGCCCCAGGTGGGACTCGAACCCACAACACGCGGATTTTAAGTCCGCTGCCTCTGCCAATTGGGCTACTGGGGCGCCCGGACCATGGTATCCCAGCTACAGCCGGTTGAAGGGTTCGGCGTACCGGAAGGTGCCGTGAACGCCGTCGGGCCAGTCCGGCAGCGCCAGCAGCTGGAAGTGATCCCCCCACGCCGCCTCCGGTGGCTCCACGCCCAGGGACCTGGCCGGCACGAAGCCGAAACGCTGGTAGTAGGACGGGCTGCCCAGCAGCACGATCCCCGGTTCGCCCATGGCGGTGGCACGGGCCACCGACTCCCGCATCAGCGCAGAACCGATGCCGCGGCCCTGAAACTGCGGAAGCACACCGATCGGACCCAAGCCAAGGACCTCCAGCTCCCCCGCCCAACCCCTGGTAGATATTGCGTGGCCCACTACTTCGCCGCCAAGCTCAGCCACCAGGCTCAACCCGGGAATGTACTCGTCGCATTCAAAGAGTTCCTTGAGCAGCCCAGTTTCAATGGGAACACCTTCCACCGGCTCGCCAGTCACCGGCGAGATGGCGAAAGCCCGGGCGGTCAGCTCCAGGATCTCCGGGCGGTCCCCTGGACGCTCCTCGCGAAGGACCAGACCCCGCGCCAGCAGCCGCAGTACCTCCATTGCCCGCGGCGCGTCCGTCACGGGCACCAGCAGATGGTCGTGGTGGAAACCGGCGAGGACGTTGCAGCTGATGCCCGCGTGCGTGAGCGCTGCGCTGACAGCCGCGGTCAGTCCTACGGCTTCCAGCGCGGAGTGGACCTGCAGGGTGATCCAGGAGGCCACAAAGTCGTAGCTGAGGCCGAGCCTGTCCGCCTCGTCACGATGCAGAACCACCGTCAGGCCCTCGGCCTCGCGGACCGCGGCTTCAATGGCCCCTTCCAGCGGACGGCCGTGCGGCCAGAGCGCGTACACGTAGTCACCGTCGCGGAAGATGGGATGCAGGGATTCCAGCAGGGTGGTCAGGTCAGTTTCACCGGGCATGGCACCAGTCTAGAAGACGGCTTAAACCACGACGACGGCCGCTCCCCTCAAGGGAGCGGCCGTCGTCATGCATGAACTACTTGGTGCTTGAACTGCTTGGTGCTTGTGCTACTTGGCGTCAGCAGTAACCGGGGTCTTGTCCTCGGCAGGCTTCCCGGGAGCAGGAGCCGGTGCAGGAGCAGCGGCAGGCTTGGGAGCCGGTGTTGCTGCAGCTACGAAGGCACCGCGCGGGTTGTCGAGGTCGATCAGCTGCGTAGTGTCGCGCCCTGCGAAGAAGGACAGGATCCAGCCGAAGATCACGCGGAACTTGCGCTCAACCGTGGGCATGGCCATGCCGTGGTAGCCACGGTGTGCCAGCCAGGCGAGGCCGCCCTTGAGGCCGATGCGGCCGAGCAGGTTGATGTTGGCCACACCCTTCCACTCGCCGAAGCCGGCAACAGCACCAAGGTTCTTGTGCTTGTAGTCGTGCAGCGGCTTGTCCCAGCGGGATGCCCACAGGTTCTTGGCAAGCTTCTTGGCCTGGCGGAGTGCGTGCTGGGCGTTGGGGACGCAGGTACCGTCCGGCAGGCCCTTGCCCGTGAGGTCCGGGACAGCGGCGATGTCGCCGGCTGCCCAGGCGTTCTCCACGATGCCTTCGTCGCCTGCGATGCGCAGGTCCGGGAGGACGCGGACGCGGCCGCGCGGTTCCAGCGGGAAGTCGGTGGAACGGATCATCGGGTTGGCCTGCACACCGGCAGCCCAAACCAGCGTGTCCGCTTCGACTTCACCGGCAGAGGTCTTGTCCGGCAGGTTGATGAGCTTGAGGTTGCCCTCGGCGCTGTCCAGGGAGGTGTTGAGGAGAACCTCGATGCCGCGGCTGCGGAGGTGCTCCACGACCCACTCGGCCTGAGAGGCGGTGACCTCGGGCATGATGCGGCCCATGGCTTCAACCAGGATGAAGCGGACTTCTTCCTGGCGGACGCGCGGGTTGTTGCGGACTGCTGCGCGGGCGAGGTCTTCCATTTCGGTGAGGCACTCGATGCCTGCGAAGCCGCCACCGACTACTACGAAGGTCAGTGCCTTGGCGCGCTCTGCGGGGTCGGTCATGGTGGAAGCGGCTTCAATGCGCTCCAGGACCTTGTTGCGCAGTGCAACGGCTTCCTCGATGGTCTTCAGGCCGATGCCCTTGTCCGCGAGGCCCTTGATGGGGAACGTGCGGGTGATGGCGCCGGCTGCGATCACGACGTCGAAGTACGGGATCTCGAAAGGCTCGCCGCCATCGGACGGTGCCACGACCGCAGTGCGGTTGGCGTGGTCGATGCTGGTGACGCGGCCCTGGATGAGCTCAGTCTGCTTCAGGTGCTGGCGGTGGGAGACGACGGCGTGGCGTGCCTCGATGTTTCCACCGGCCACCTCGGGGAGGAACGGCTGGTAAGTCATGTAGGGCAGCGGATCCACGACGGTGACGATGCCGCCTGCGTTCGCGATCTTCTTCTGCAGTTTGAGTGCTACGTACAGGCCGACGTAGCCGCCGCCGACGACGAGAACCCGGGGACGGTCAATGAGCTCTGGGGTGGTTGCCATGGATCCAGAGTACAACACTTTGTGAAAATCTTCACTAACTACGTTTTGCTGGGTGGATCCACCGTCTCCAGCGTTCCCGTTTCGGCCTCTTCAGGCACTGCGGGAGGATTCTTTGATAGCCGCCGCAACTGGATTGCAGCGCCGGTCACCAGGGCGATGAACAGCGCTCCAAAACCCAGTACGACGGCGGCCGGCAAGGCGTCGTCCACGGTCGCCGGCGACTTGGCAACAGGAACGGTGGGGTCGGCCAGGGTGGGCACAGCGCTGGTCGGGCTGGCTACCGGTGCTTGCGAAGGCTCGCTGAGGACACCGCGCCGGTGCACCCGGATCCAGTCCGCGATGGATCCCAGGGGGTTGTTGCTGGTGGTGGGAACGTCGCTCTTGAGCGCAGCCTCGGCGTCGAGGATGCCATAACCGTACAGCGGATCCTTCCCCGGAGCGCCTGCGTCCTTGGCCGTGCTGACAATCCTGTTGATGACCTGGCTGGCACTCATCTCCGGCCATTTGGACCGGATGAGGGCCGCCACGCCGGAGACGATGGGAGCGGCGCCTGAAGTTCCAGCCCATTCGGCGTACCCGCCGCCGGGGATACCGCCCACAAGGTTCTCTGCCGGTGCGGCCACCCCGATGCTGATGCCTTGTGACGACGAGTCCACGCTCGCGCGGCCTTCACCGTCCAGACCGGCAACGGTGAGGACGCCCGGGATGGTGGCAGGGGCTCCTACCTGGACGTTTCCGCCCACGCGGTTGCCCGCGGCAGCCACAATGACAACGTCCTTCTGCTCCGCGTAAAGGAATGCGGCGTCCCAGCTCTGGGGCCAGTCCGGTGATGTACTTCCCAGGGAAATGTTGATGACCTTCGCACCGTTGTCCACTGCCCAGCGGACGGCGTCGGGAATTTGTTCCTGATCGGTCTTCCCACCGGGGTTGGGCGAGCCAAGCCACGTCGATACCGACAGGATCTGCGCCTCCGGGGCCACGCCGGTGATCCCGTCCGGTCCCCCGGAAGGAGGAGTGGTCGATACCGGTGGGGCTGTGGGCGTCGCGGAGGCCGACGCCGATGCCGACGGTGGCGGCGTGGGCGTCGTATGTCCGCGGCCTGCCAGCATGGTGGCCACCAAGGTCCCGTGCTCGGTCTTCGCGCCGATACTCTTTTGTCCATTGGGGGCACCGGCCCCGGAGACGTCCGTACCGCCCACCACGGCGCCCTTGAGGTCGGGGTGGTTCCCGTCCACGCCGCTGTCGATGATCGCCACTTTGACCCCCGCGCCCTTGGAAACCTGCCAGGCGTTGGCGACGCCGGAATCCTTGATCCAGAACTCCTTGTCACGCCAGGGGTCCGCAGCTGCGGCCGGAGCCGTCGCGAGGGCGCCCAAAAGCGCACCGCCGGCCAGCATGGAAGCAAGGGCGGCGGAGAGCGTGCGGTGGCGCAGCACCGTCATTCAGCGTCCCGGATGCTCAGGGCAATACCGTCCAGGATGTCGTGCTCACTGGAAACAGCTCCACGGATCCTGCCGTTGCCGGCCTCCGCCAACCGGGCCAGGATCCGGCGCCACACCAAGGCCCCGGCTCCGATGACATCCACCCGGCCGGGATGCATGTAAGGAAGCGATGCGCGTTCGGCACGCGTCATTTCCAACAGGCTGGTGCAGGCGTCGCTGATGGTCACAAGGTCAAGGGAGGCGCCGTGGATCCGCTCGGGTTGGTATTCGCTGAGGCCCAACGCGTGCGCCGTGATGGTGGTGATGGAGCCTGCCACGCCAACCACGGCTGTGGCGCGGTCAAACGGGACCGTCCCGGCCGCGAGGTCGATCGCGGCATCGACGTCGGCCTCGGCAGCCGCGATTTGCGCGGCAGTCGGCGGATCGTTGCGAAGGTGGCGTTCGGTCAGCCGCACGCAACCGATGTCCACGGAACGGGCGGCGATTACGCCGGCAGAGTCACCCAGGACAAATTCAGTGCTCCCGCCGCCGAGGTCCACCACCAGAATGGCGTCCTCCCCTGTAGCGGGCAGGACACTGCTCGCACCGGCGAAGGACAGCGCAGCTTCCTCGTCACCGGAAATGACCTCTGGCTCCACCCCCAGGAGGTCCCGGATGCCATCGACGAAGACCTGCCGGTTCCGGGCATCGCGGGTGGCCGAGGTCGCCGCGAATCGGACCCGCCGGGCGCCATGGTCCTCGATCAGGCGCGCGTAATCGCGGGCAGCCGCGAACGTACGCTCCAGGGCCTCCGGAGCGAGCTCTCCGGTGGCATCGACGCCCTGGCCCAGCCGGACCACGCGCATCTCACGCACGACGTCGGTCAGCGGCCCTGGGGCCCCACTCGCCGAAGCGTCGGCGATAAGGAGCCGGATGGAGTTGGTTCCGCAGTCGATGGCGGCCACACGGCTCATGCGGTTCCCTCCTCTGCCCCGGACTTTGCCTTGCGTACCGGCGCGGGGCGACCCACGATCTCCGGCAGGCCCTGGGGTCCGTGGCGGCTTAGGTCCCGCGACGGTGCCTCACCAGCTGTGTCCCAGGCGCCGTCGCAGTAGCAGCGCTCCTTGGTCCACCACTCGGAGATGGCCTCCAAAGCCTCGTCGCCCAGCGGATTCACGCCGGGACCGGCGGCCAGCGAGTGGCCCACCAGGACATGCAGGCACTTCACGCGGGTCGGCATGCCCCCTGCCGAAATTCCGTCGATCTCAGGGACGTCGCCGGTGCCGGAGCGGCCGGCGATGTCACGTCGTGCCTGGAGGTAGGCCTCATGGGCGCCCCGGTAGGCATCAGCCAGATCCTGGTACCCGGTCAGGCGTTCGTTCATCTCATTCATGAGCCCACCTGCTTCAAGCCGCGAAACAGCGGACGTAATCACCGGGTGGGTCAGGTAGAAGGTGGTGGGAAACGGGGTCCCGTTGCTGAGCCGCGGTGCGGTCGCCGCCACCAGCGGGTTGCCGCACACACAGCGTGCCGGGATCTCAACGACGTCCCGGACCGGCCTGCCGAGCTGGCGGCTGAGGACCTCGAGGTCGTGTGCTGATGGCTGGCGGGATTCCTGCGGCACGGCTGCCGTGTTCTCTTCCACTTGCGCTGCCAACCTTCCTGCCCTTTTTGCCGTGTCCCATGCGGACACGACGGCGGTGGGCGCCGCGTCTAGTCTGTTGCCGATCGTCTGATGGACTCCCAAAGAGCATCCACCCATGGCAGATTCTCCGGGTTTGCAGTTGATCCTGAGCCAGTGCGGCCACCCGGCGTGCCAGCGGCGTCTTCCCCGCCAAACACCCAGTAACCCGTTTCACCCGGCATAACCATGTTAATGCGGTCGCGGGCCTGCTGTTTCACATAGTTGGGGTCCTGCCACCGGGAGATCTGCTTGTTCAGCTCTGTTTGCTCCGCCTTGCGGCTGGCAATTTCAGCCTCCAGCGCCGAGATTTCAGCACGCTTCTCCAGGAAGATCTTCACCGTTGGCGCCAACAGGATGGTGATGGCAATCATCACCACGGCCAGGGCCAGCATCCTGCCGGAAAAGGCTTTCGCGGGCACGGGATCGAGGTTCCCGGAGTCCCTGTCCGCCTTGCCCGCGGTGTCCCCCGGCTTTGCTGCAGCACCCTTGCTGCTGCCGGCTTTGCCCGGGTCTGCTTTGCTGCCGCCTGCTTTGCCGGTGTCTGCTTTGCTGCCGCCTGCTTTGCCTGTGTCTGCTTTGCCGGTGCCTGCTTTGCCTGTGCCCGCTTTGTCTGTGCCAGCCACAGTGGTGCGTGGCGCCGTCGGTTTGCCAGCAGTGCGCGGCTTATCAGCAGTACGGGAGGCACCCAGCGCAATGACGTCGGCGTCCTCGGAATCCTGCGGGGCTGCGTGGCCTGCAGCGGACGTGCCGGCAGGGCGTGCTGTGCCTGCAGGGCGGCCAAGGGCGTCGGCCCTGGGTACTTTTGGACGACGGGTGGCCATGACACTCCTGTAATGCCCGGTGCTTGCCTGGCGGGTTGCTGCGCTTGCTTGTCGAATCTGGCCAGCTTTAAACAGAACCGGTGGCCATGGTCTTTCCACCATAGCCACCGGTCAACTGATTTCGCTGAAGGCTAGCCCTTGAAACGCGGGAAAGCGCTGCGGCCGGCGTAGCGTGCGGCGTCGTCGAGTTCTTCTTCGATGCGCAGCAGCTGGTTGTACTTTGCAACACGCTCGGAGCGGGCCGGGGCGCCGGTCTTGATCTGGCCGGCGTTGGTGGCAACGGCGATGTCAGCAATGGTGGTGTCCTCGGTTTCGCCGGAGCGGTGCGAGGTGATGGTGGTGTAGCCGGAGCGCTGGGCCAGGGAAACGGCGTCCAGCGTCTCGGTCAGGGAACCGATCTGGTTGACCTTGACCAGCAGGGAGTTGGCCGTGGCGGCGTCGATGCCCTGCTGCAGGCGGACCGGGTTGGTGACGAAGAGGTCGTCGCCCACCAGCTGGACCTTGTCACCGATGGTATCGGTGAGGGTCTTCCAGCCTTCCCAGTCGTTCTCGTCCAGCGGGTCCTCGATGGAGACCAGCGGGTAGTCGGCAACGAGTTCGGCGTAGTAGGCGCTCATCTCGGTAGCGGAAAGTGCCTTGCCCTCGAACTGGTAGGCACCGTCCTTGAAGAACTCGGAGGAGGCGACGTCCAGGGCCAGCGCGATGTCCGTACCCGGGGTGTAACCGGCGTTCTTGATGGCTTCCTGGATCAGGTCCAGTGCAGCGCGGTTGGACGGCAGGTTGGGGGCGAAGCCACCTTCGTCGCCGAGGCCCGTGGAGAGGCCCTTTTCCTGGAGGACAGCCTTGAGGTTGTGGTAGACCTCAACACCCCAGCGGAGGCCTTCAGAGAAGGTCTCGGCGCCAATCGGGGCGATCATGAATTCCTGGATGTCCACATCGGAGTCGGCGTGCGAGCCACCGTTGAGGATGTTCATCAGCGGAACCGGCAGCACGTGCGCGTTCGGGCCGCCGAGGTACTTGTACAGCGGCAGGTCCGCGGAAGCTGCTGCGGCGTTGGCCACGGCCAGGGAAACACCGAGGATGGCGTTGGCGCCCAGCTTGCCCTTGTTGGGCGTGCCGTCGAGGTCGATCATGGCCTGGTCGATGCTGCGCTGGTCAGTGGCGTCGAAGCCAATGAGGGCCGGCGAGATCTCGTCGATGACGGCGTCTACGGCCTTCTGGACACCCTTGCCGAGGTAACGGCCCTTGTCGCCGTCACGGAGTTCGACAGCTTCGTGCTCGCCGGTGGAAGCACCGGAGGGAACTGCTGCGCGGCCGATCTGGCCGTCGGAGAGCAGGACCTCAACTTCTACGGTCGGGTTTCCGCGGGAATCAAGGATCTCGCGTGCGTGGATGGCATCGATAAGCGCCATGGATGTGCTCCTTATGGGCAAATTACAGGAATGAGGAGGGAAATTCTCAACGTCCTCGTCG
>Ga0153977_1000082_pt1 | contig 28930 bp, 22 predicted proteins | sample TSGA061MetaG_FD_104710 | JGI IMG/M metagenome (GOLD analysis project Ga0153977, IMG submission 104710) | Attine ant fungus gardens microbial communities from Georgia, USA - TSGA061 MetaG | ecosystem: Host-associated > Fungi > Mycelium > Unclassified | place: USA: Georgia, Yuchi Wildlife... | reverse complement strand
GGGATTGATAACTGTGGCTACAGTTACTTTTGATAACGCTACGCGTCTGTACCCGGGCACAGATAAGCCCGCCGTCGATAAGCTCAACATCGACATCGCCGATGGCGAATTCCTGGTCCTCGTGGGACCCTCCGGTTGCGGTAAGTCCACCTCCCTGCGCATGCTCGCAGGTCTTGAGGATGTAAACGCCGGCCGCATTCTGATCGGTGACCGCGACGTCACGGACGTTCCCCCGAAGGACCGCGACATCGCAATGGTCTTCCAGAACTACGCCCTGTACCCGCACATGACGGTTGCGGACAACATGGGCTTCGCACTGAAGATCGCCGGCGTCTCCAAGGAAGAGCGCGCCGAGCGTGTTCGCGAAGCTGCCAAGCTCCTTGACCTTGAGCAGTACCTTGACCGCAAGCCGAAGGCTCTCTCCGGTGGTCAGCGCCAGCGTGTTGCCATGGGACGCGCAATCGTCCGTAACCCGCAGGTCTTCCTCATGGATGAGCCGCTTTCCAACCTTGACGCCAAGCTCCGCGTCCAGACCCGTACGCAGATCGCATCCCTGACCCGCCGGCTCGGCGTCACCACGGTGTACGTGACGCACGACCAGGTCGAGGCCATGACCATGGGTGACCGCGTCGCAGTCCTGAAGGACGGCCTGCTCCAGCAGGTTGACACCCCGCGCAACCTGTACGACCGCCCGAAGAACGTCTTCGTTGCAGGCTTCATCGGCTCCCCGGCCATGAACCTGCTGGAACTGCCGGTCGTCGACGGCGGCGTCCAGTTCGGCGGAACGATTTACCCCGTGCCGCGCGACGTCCTCCAGGAAGCCACCGGCCAGACCGTCACCGTCGGTTCCCGTCCGGAAGACCTTGAGACGGTCGGCAACGGCGAGGGCCTCCAGGTTGAGGTTGACGTGGTGGAAGAACTCGGCGCCGACGCTTACGTCTACGGCCACACCACCCTCGATGGCAAGAGCCACGACATCGTCGCACGCGTCGATGGCCGCCGCCCCCCGATGAAGGGCGAGTCCATCTTCGTTCGTCCGCAGTCCGGCCACGTGCACCTGTTCGACACCAAGACGGGCCTGCGCCTGGGCGACTAATCGCGTCTGTACGTTCCGCAGTGTGATGGCGGCCCGACCCTCCCGGTCGGGCCGTTATCACGTTAACCTTCTTCCCGGAAAGAACGGCATGAACACCACAGATAACCTGATTCCCCGGCCTTCCCACGTTGCGCCCCAGGACGGTCCGTCCTTCACTCTCTCCCCCGGCGCCAGGATCGCGGCCGGCAACACCGCCGCGCAGATTGCCGAACAGTTGGCCGCGCTGCTCCGCACCGCCACGGGCTTTTCGCTGCCGCTGGTGGAAGAACACCGCCCGGGGGATATCGCCCTGGATCTGGTGGACGCGTTCGACGGCGGCCCTGAGGCTTACACCCTGACCGCCTCCGAGGATGGAGTCCGGCTCACGGCGTCCAGCCCCGCAGGCCTCTTCAACGCTGTGCAGACCCTCCGGCAGCTTTTCCCCGCGGCCATCGAGGAAGGCGGCGCCTCCGAAGAAGGCGACGCCGGCACCTGGGTGGTTCCCGCCGTCGAAATTCTCGACGCACCGCGCTTTGCCTACCGCGGCCTCATGCTGGACGTCGCCCGCAACTTCCTCTCGGTGAAGGAGGTGAAGGAGCAGATCGACGTTATGACGCAGTTCAAGTTCAATGCCCTCCACCTGCACTTGACCGACGACCAAGGCTGGCGTATCGAAATCCGCCAGCCGGAAGAGAACCCTTCGGGCTTGGACTACGCCAAGCTGACCGAAGTGGGCGGGAGGGGTGCGGTGGAAGTCGCCACGGCAGTTCCGCCCCGCGGCAACTCCGGCTTCTACACCCAGCAGGAGTTCCGGGATCTTCAGGCGTATGCCGCCGCCAGGAACGTCGTCGTGATTCCGGAGATCGACCTTCCCGGCCACGTCAACGCCGCCCTCGCAGCCATTCCGCAGCTGAACCCGGACGGCGTGGCCAAGGACATGAGCACCACTGCGGACGTCGGCTGGTCAACGCTGGACGCCTCGCTCCCGGCCACCTATGAGTTCGTGGCGGAGGTCCTGGGGCAACTGGCCGCGATGACTTCGGGCCCTTACCTGCACGTCGGCGGCGACGAAGCTTTGGTCACAGGACACGCGAATTACATCACGATGATGCAGGAATTTGCCCGGCTGGCGGCACTGACCGGAAAGACCGTGGTGGGCTGGAATGAGTTCGCCGAGGCAGAGCTTCCGAACGGGTCCGTAATCCAGTACTGGTTCGGCGACCTGGATCCGATCGTCCGTCAGGCTGATGCCACCGCTCCCACGGTGATCATGTCCCCGGCGGCCAACACTTACCTGGACCAAAAATACTCCGCAGAGAGCCCCATCGGCCTTGAATGGGTCAAGGGCGGCCCCTTCACCTGGGCCGAGTACTACAACTGGGACCCGGCCCAGGGCGGTTTGACGGACCAGCAGATCCTGGGCGTCGAAGGCCCCCTCTGGACCGAGACCGTCCGCAACAACCAACAAGCACAGTGGTTGCTCTACCCACGGGCCATCTCGCTGGCGGAAGTCGCCTGGACAGGCCAGGAGTTGCGCAACGCCGGTGACTTCCGACGCCGGTTGGGCGCCTTCGGTGAGCGCCTCACCAAGCAGGGGGTCGTCTTCCAGGAAGCCCCCGACGTCGAATGGTCAGCCCCGCCGCTGAACCCCTTCATGGCCGCGGGTGCGTCCTCTTCCCCTGAATACGGAACAATTGAGGCATGAGCGAGCAAAACGAAGCCCAGTGGCACGACGAACCCACCGACTACGGGCAGATCGGCAAGCTCCCTCGGACCGAGGCAGCCAGCGCGCAGGACGCCGCTCCTCCGGCGAGCGTCATCGGTTCGCTGAATATCACGGCAGCAACGGCGGATCCCGAGTTGCTGGACCTGCCCTGGCATATTGCGTTGGAGGATTGGCCGGCTGAGAACCTGGCCGCGCTCCCCCGCGGTATCTCCCGGCACATTGTCCGTTTCGCGCATTTGGGCGGTTCGGTGATCGCCATCAAGGAAACCTCCGAGCACGTTGCACGGCACGAGTACCACATGCTCCGGAAGCTGGCCCGTCTGGACGTTCCCTGTGTGGAGCCCGTGGCGGTTATTACCGGCCGCACCACGGCAGATGGCCGGCCGCTCAACCCGGTGCTGGTAACCCGGCATTTGAAGTTCTCCATGCCGTACCGCGCCCTTTTCTCGCAGATGCTCCGCAAGGACACGCTCACCCGTCTGATTGATGCGCAGGCGCTGCTGCTGGTCCGCCTGCACCTGATCGGTTTCTATTGGGGCGACGTTTCGTTGTCCAACACGCTGTTCCGCCGTGATGCGGGCGCTTTTGCTGCGTACCTGGTGGATGCGGAAACGGGCGAACTTTACCCGGACCTCTCCATGGGCCAGCGCGAATACGACCTTGAGATCGCCCGCGTGAACATCGCCGGTGAGCTCATGGACCTGCTGGACGGTGGGCTGATCGAGGAGAAGGTGGATCCTGTAGCCACCAGTGAGCTGATCATGGGCAGCTACCGGCGCCTCTGGACTGAACTCACGGAGAAGGAGTCCTTCGAACTGGGTGAGCGGTGGCGGGTGGGTGCGCGCATCCGCCGCCTCAACGAGCTCGGCTTCGATGTTGAGGAATACGCCATCAAGACCACGGCGGACGGCTCCACCATCCAGCTCCAGCCAAAGGTCGTCGACGCCGGTCACCACCAGCGCCGGTTGCTGCGCCTGACCGGCCTGGACGCCCAGGAGAACCAGGCCCGAAGGCTCCTGAACGACATGGACCAGTTCCGGGCCGACAACAACCCGGACCTGGATGAGGAAATCAGCGCGCACATCTGGGTCAGCCAGATCTTCGAGCCCATTGTCCGCTCCATCCCACGCCATTTGGCGGGAAAGCTGGAACCGGCGGAAGTTGTGCACGAGGTCCTGGAGCACCGCTGGTACATGAGTCAGAAGCAGGACAGGTACGTGCCTTTGGCTGAAACCGTGCAGTCCTACCTGGACACTGTGCTGCAGCACCGCCGCGACGAGGCCGCCATCATGTTGAACCCGGACACCGAGCTGCTTAAGATCCTTGAGGTCGAAGTGGAGGAATCAGGCCGGTACGACGACGAGGACGAATATCCGGACGCCGACGACTAAGGTTCCAGGGTTTCCGCGAGCCCGCTAAGCACGGGCTCGCGGCCCAGCTCAATATGCGAGTACGCCAGTGAATACGCCAGGTCCGGCTTGCCCCTGAGGATCGCGTTGCAGAGTTCTGTGTGTTCGTCGCGCTGAAGCTCGTTGCTGCGGTTGTGCGTGAGCCCGAAAATCCAGCGCATCCGCCCGAACAGCGGCTTCACCGATTCAATGAGGAGCCGGTTCCCTGACAGGCGCACGATCTCGGCGTGAAGCTCGGCGCTGATCACAGCGACGTCCTCTGTCCTGCCCTCGTCGATGGCCGCGCTGGAGGCCCCCATGAGTTCCTCCAGCCGGCCGCCGTCGCTGCCCTCGGCCACCCGGGTGGCAGCCATCCTGGCGGCGAAGGTTTCCAAGCACAGGCGGATATCAAAGAGCTCATTGACGTCGGTGAGCGTCAGTTGGCGGACCACTGCACCACGGCGCGGGAAGGTCTCCACGAAGCCGTCCTGCTCCAGGCGCTGGATGGCCTCACGGACCGGGATGCGGGAAACGCTGTAAATCTCCGAGAGCTCACGTTCACGCAGCCGCCCGCCCTGGGCATACTTGCCCGTGACAATGCCCTCCAGCACCAATTGGTAGACGTTCTCCGCGCGGGCCTCGTCATCGCGGCCATTCCCGGTTTCCGGCATCGCCTCAACCACTGTGGAACTTCCCTTCATCACTGCGTACGCTGCCGCCGCCGGGCGGCGCCGGTCAGCGTTCCAACCGAGCATACACGGGAGGAAACAGCACATCGGCCGGGCGGTTCCCAATGTCTCGGCCGCTGTAGGCGCGGCGCATCTTGTCAAACAATTCCTGCCCCTTGGACCGCCAATATTCCAGGTCAATTCCTTCGATCGCCCCGTCAACCATGATGGTCCGGCCAGCCACGACGGACAGCACTGCCTGGCGGGCCGTGCCGTTCAGAAGGAGGGTCCTCAGCGGGTCTTCGTGGACGCCGTCGCGGAAGTCTCCCAAGGAGAAGGCCACCAGGTCCGCCTGCGCGCCCGCCTTGAGCCGGCCGAGATCCGGGCGCCTCAAGGCGTGGGCGCCGCCCAAGGTTGCGGCATCGAAGTATCCGGCGACGTCGCCGGCGTCGTTGCTTCCGGCGAGGATCTTGGCGAGCTGCACGCCGGCATCGATGCCCCGGATGAGGTCCGGCGGGAACGAGTCCGTGCCCAGGGAGATATTGATGCCCGCATCCTTGTACGCGTTGAAGGAATCCAGTGTGCTGCCGTAACGCATGGAGGTGAGCGGGCAGTGGATGATGCTGGCGCCACTGTTTGCCAGCCGTGCGAGGTCGCCACGGTCCTCCCCATGTACCGCAGGATTCCTGTCCGTGTAAGTGGCGTGCGGGATCAAGAGCCGCTCGTTGAGCAGGCCCACTTGCTCGAGGAGTTCCAGGGGCGTTACCCCGTGCCGGTCCAGGATGAGCTCCCGCTCCACGAGCCCCTGCAAGGAGTGCAAACGTACCAGCACGTCCCGTTCGCTGGAGGCCGCTGCAGTGGCTTTGAGCAACTCAAGGTCGAGTGTCTCAATGCGGCACGGGAGCAGGACGCCGTTGACCAAGGGATCGTTAAGTCCAGTCGCATGGTCAATGAAGCGCAAGGCGCCGGCCAGCCCCTCACGGCCGCGGTCGTCGTCGAACATCACTGAACGTTCGCCGTTTTCCAACACAACGTTCACGCCCGAGCGGTACGCCGGGCCGAGGTAGCCGCGCAGGCCCAGGCGCCGGCTGGTCTCCGCCATGCCCACCAGTTCCTCGAAGGGTTCGGCCCATTCGGAGTGCACTTCGGAGGCGATGGGCATGTAGGTGGTGATGCCATGCAGGACAAGTTGGATCAGCGCGTATTCGCGGATCTGCTGACGTTCTTCGGCCGTGAAGACATCGGTCCGGCGGTTGCGGAAGTAGTCCTCGGACCATTGATGTCCCTTGGCCTGCTCCGGTCCGGCCCAGCTGTCCAGGATGAGGTGGTCGATGTCGGTGAGGGCGTCAAGGTCGATCAAACCGGGCATGAGCAGCGCATCCCCCAGGTGCCGTTCCTGGTCCACTGGACCCGTGAAGTCATGGCCTACGTAATCGATGGTGTGGCCGCTGTAGACCACGCACGCGTTTTCCATCAGCACGTGGTGTCCGTTGAGATGGCCCAACACGTAGCGGGCGGTGACCTTGGTGCGCACGGCGTCTCCTGTTTTCTGCCCATACGGACAGCTCGTATTACTCTCTGGTATTCCAAACAGTACATTATTTGTGATTTACATCGCATGAATCCTGCTCTAGTCTATTTTGGTATACAAGAACTCCGGAGCCAGCTCCTGATCACGAAACGAGCAGAACCGTTGACCCAGATACAATCCGTCGAACCAAGTACCGGCAGCCCGCCGCTGCCTCCGGCAACGACGCCGGAACGCAAAGCGGCGGCACCTGCCGAAGCCCGCTCACTGCTCGCTACCGCATGGATGAGGATCCGGCGCAGCAAGGTGGCACTTCTTAGCCTGTGCGTTGTGGTGGCCATTCTTCTGTTCGCCATCCTGGCCCCGGTGCTCAGCGCCATGTCAGGCAACGATCCCTACACGTCAAACACCAGCCCTGAAGTTCTGGACGACTTCCAGACACCCGGGCTGCCGCTGCCGGGCTTCATGTACCCGTCGGCCCAGCATTGGTTGGGTGTGGAGCCCGGCCTGGGCCGGGACCTCTTCGCGCGGCTTGCCTACGGCGGCCAGGTCTCACTGACCATTGCACTGCTGTCCACCGCGGTTTCCGTGGTCCTCGGCACGGTTCTGGGCGCAGCGGCCGGCTACTTCGGCGGAAAAACGGATGCCATCATCAGCCGGATCATGGACCTGTTCCTGGCGTTCCCGCACCTTCTCCTGGTGCTCTCGCTGACGCCCATCCTGCAGTCACGGCTCCGCGATACCCCGCTGGGCGAAGGCAGCTTCCTGCCCATGGCTTCGCTGGTGATCATCCTGGGCTTCTTCGGCTGGGCCTATCTTGCACGCATTGTCCGCGGCCAGGTGCTGAGCCTCCGCGAGCGCGAATTCGTCGAAGCCGCCCGGTCCTTCGGCGCCTCACACCTCAGCGTCCTGTTCCGGCAGATCATCCCCAACGTCATGGGTGTTGTCCTGGTGTACGCCACCATGCTGATCCCCACCAATATCTCCGCCGAAGCAGCCCTGTCCTTCCTGGGCGTCGGCGTCAAGGACCCCACACCGTCGTGGGGCCAGATGCTCAACGCTGCCCAGTCCGGCAACTGGTACCTCAGCGACCCATGGTTCCTGGCAGTGCCGGGCATCATGCTCATCGTCACCGTGCTGGCCTTCAACCTCCTGGGCGACGCCGTCCGGGATGCCCTGGACCCCAAAGCCTCACGTAGTTGATTTCAGCCACTCATCCCCCGCACCGCCCTTCACCCTCTCCAAGGAGCATCATGAAAACCCCCGCAAGAGCCCTTGCTCTTTCCGTCCTGATTGCCATGGCAGCCACTGGCTGCGGCGCAGGCCAGAACCAGCCCAGCAGTTCCAAACCCGCCGAGTCGGTCACTGAACTGGCCCCCAACGTGGTCAAGTCAGGCTTCAGCGGCAAAGGCGGCAACCTCAACGTCCTGATGTCTTCGGACTTCCAGACCCTGGATCCGGGCAACAGCAACTACGTCCAGACTGCCAACGTCGGCCAGCTCTACTACCGCACGCTGACCATGGCCAAGGAAACGGCGGGCCAGCCGCCAACGGTGGTCCCGGACCTCGCCACGGACACCGGCAAAGTCTCCGACGATGGCCTCAGCTGGACGTTCACCCTCAAGGAAGGCGTGAAGTACGAAGACGGAACGCCCATCACCTCGGCAGACATCAAGTACGGTGTGGAGCGCACCTTTGCGCAGGACGTCTTCACCCAGGCGCCGCAGGAGCTCAATGCAGCGCTCGACGCCGGCGGGTACAAGGGGCCGTATAAGGATCCTGCCGCTGTGCTTCAGGCAGTTGAAACGCCTGATGAGCGCACCGTGGTCTTCCATCTGAAGAAGCCGTTCGCGGAGTTCCCCGCTCTGGCATCGCGCTCCAACACTGCTCCGGTCCCCAAGGCCAAGGACACCAAGCTGGATTACACCAACCACCCCGTATCCTCGGGACCGTACATGGTGGAGTCCTACAACCGCGGCAAGTCGCTCAAGCTGGTCCGCAACCCGCATTGGGATCCGGCTACGGATCCCAACCGTTCCGCCCTCCCGGACACCTTCAGCTTCTCGCTCTCCACGTCCCAGGCCACCATCAGCCAGCAGTTGCTTGCCGACTCGGACCCCAACGCCATCACGCTCGACTCCAACGGCGCCCTCCAAACCTCGGACTCGGCCAAACTGGCCGATGCCAAGGTCAAGGACCGCGTAGCGTCGGGCCTGCTGGGCTGCAACGACGTCCTTAGCCTGAACACCCAGAAGATCAAGGACCCGGATGTCCGCAAGGCCATCGCCTTGGCCCTGGACCGCCAGTCCATCCTGGTCCAGTACGGCGGACGCCGCTTCGGCGAGATCACCCAGAGCCCACTGAACTCCAAGATGCGCGGTTACGTGGAGACTCCACTGGAACTGGATCCCACCGGCAAGCCCAAGCTCGAGGAAGCCAAGAAGCTCCTGGAAGGCAAGGACTACCCCAAGACCCTGACCTACGGCTACGCCAACAACCGGGACGCCTTCAAGAACACCGGCACCGTGGTCCAGCAGAACCTCAAGGCCCTGGGCATCGATGTGGAACTGGTTCCGATCCCCGCCCCGAACTACTACTCGGTCCTTGCCAGCGAGCAGCTCCCGGACATGGGCCGTTCCGGTTGGTGCGGCGGCGCTGACCCGGCATCTGTCCGCACCTCCGCCGACCCGCTGCTGGGACCGAACAACGACGGCACCAGCTACGGCTTCTCCAACACCTCCCGTTACTTCGACCCCGTTGTTTCCAAGGCCATGTTCGATCTGCGCAACACGGATGGCAGCTCCGAGGAACTCGGCAAGAAGTGGTCCGAGGCCTTCGGTTCGGCTCTGAAGACCTACCCGATCGTCCCGCTCATCCGCAGCCACACCAACAGCGTGGTCGGCTCGAATGTCCGCAACGCCCAGGTGGGCTACTTCTTCGGCGGCATCGACCTCTCCATCGTCGGCGTCGAGCAATAACCGGGCTTCGATAACCATTCGGGCATAGTCCAGAAGGAGAAGCGGGCCGCCTGCCCCGGCGGGCGGCCCGCAACCACCACCATGATGACTTTCATTCTTCGCCGGACCGGATCGCTGGTCCTGCTGCTTGCCGCCGTCAGCTTCATTACCTTCACGCTTTTCCAGCTCGGTCCGTCCGATCCCGCCGCAGCAGCCTGCGGCCAGGAGTGCACTCCCGAACGCGTGGCTGAAGCCCGCGTTGCCCTGGGCATGGACCAGCCGTTCCTTGTCCAATACGTCGACTACCTCCGAGGCTTCTTCTCCCCGCGCATGATCGGCGCTCCGGGAGCCCAGACGCTCTGTGAATGGCCGTGCCTGGGCAAGTCTTTCCAAACCAACGAGAACGTTGCCGACATCATCGGCCGCTCATTGCCCTACACCTTCTCCATGGCCATCGGCGCACTGGTCTTGTGGACCATCACCGGCGTCGGACTGGGTCTGCTGGCCGCCCTCCGCAAAGGTTCTCCCGTGGACAAGTTCATCGTGGGCGCTGCCTCGGTGGGAGTCTCGCTGCCGATCCCCGTCACCGGCCTGTTCCTGCTGCTCCTGTTCGTCAACCAGCTGCACGTCCTGCCGTTCACCACGAACGAGATCAGCAGCCCCTTCGGACCGCAGGGTCCGGGAGCCTGGGTGGCCAACTACCTGTTGCCGTGGATCGCCCTGGCCGTCCTGTTCAGCGCCTCCTACATCCGGGTCACGCGAACCAACATGATCGAGACGTTCGGCGAGGACTTCATCCGGACCGCCCGCGCGAAGGGCCTTGCACCCCGGACCGTCACCTTCAAACACGGTGTACGCGCAGGCATCACCCCGGTTGTCACCATGCTTGGAATGGACATTGGCCTGCTGCTCGGCGGCGCGGTCCTCACCGAGCAGATCTTCTCCGTTCCGGGCCTGGGCTTCACCGCAGTACATGCGGCCATTTCGGGCGACCTTCCAGTCACCATGGCCATCACCATGCTGGCCGCGTTCTTCGTCATCGTTGCCAACGTTGCCGTGGACCTCGCCTACGCCGCCATCGATCCCCGAGTGAGGCTCCAATGACCCAGCTGCATACCAACACCGCGAGCGCGAGTGCCGGAGGGACGGCAACCGCCGCTTTTCTTGAAGTCCGCGACCTCACCGTGAAGTTCCCTACGGATGACGGCGTTGTCTCCGCAGTGAACGGCATGGACTTCGCCCTTGAACGTGGCCAAACCCTGGGCATCGTGGGCGAATCCGGTTCCGGGAAGTCTGTCACCAGCCAGGCCTTGATGGGCTTGCTCAAGGGCACCTCCGCCCAGGTGACAGGGCAGGCCATGTTCCAGGGCAAGGACCTGGTCACTCTGCCCGAGTCCTCCATGCGAAAGCTCCGCGGCCGCAACATCGGCATGATCTTCCAGGATCCACTTTCGGCGTTGCACCCCTTCTACACCGTGGGCCACCAGATTGCCGAGGCCTATCTGGTCCATAACAAGGCGAGCAAGAAGCAGGCCCGGGCGGCCGCCGTCGACATGCTGGGAAGGGTGGGCATCCCCAGTCCGGAGCAGCGCTTCGACGAGTACCCGCACCATTTCTCCGGCGGCATGCGCCAGCGTGCCATGATCGCGATGGCCCTGATCTGCGAGCCCGAGCTGCTGATCGCCGACGAACCCACCACAGCGTTGGACGTGACCGTCCAGGCCCAGATCCTGGATCTGATGTCCGGGCTCCAGGAGGAAACCAACTCGGCCCTCATCCTCATCACGCACGACCTCGGTGTGGTGGCCGAGGTCTGCGACAACGTGCTGGTCATGTACGGCGGACAATGCGTCGAGTCCGGTCCGGTGGACGACATTTTCTACGAGACGCGGCATCCCTACACCCTGGGCTTGCTCAACTCCATGCCCACGCTGAACAGCGCCGCGGGCCAGCTGAACCCCATCCCCGGCCAGCCGCCGTCGCTCCTTGACCTGCCCAAGGGCTGCATCTTCAGCGCACGGTGCCAGTACACCGAACTGGTCGGCGACGGCGTCTGCGCCAGGCAGCGGCCGGAGCTGACAATCGACGATGGCCACGGCAAGCGTTGTCACTTGAGCGGCCCGCAGATCATCACCATCCGGAATTCGCGTTAGGACCGTCCATGGAACATGAACCAATTCTCCAGGTGGAGAACCTGCAAAAGCACTTCCCGCTGAAGGGCGGCCTGCTGCCGGGCGCCCGCAAACGCTCGGTCAAAGCGGTCGACGGCGTGTCTTTCAGTCTCGCCCGCGGCCAGACTTTGGGGCTCGTGGGTGAGTCCGGTTGCGGTAAATCGACCACCGGCCGCATGGTTGCCCGCCTTATGGACCCGACGGGTGGACGGATTGTGATCGACGGCGTTGACATCAGCCAGCTGCGGGGCCGGGAGCTGTACAACTTCCGGCGCAAGGTCCAGATGATCTTCCAGGATCCTTTCGCCTCCCTGAATCCGCGGCAGACCGTGGGCACGGCCATTGCCGCTCCCATGGTGGCGCAAAAGATCAACCCTCCGGGCGGCCTGAAGAACCGGGTCAAGGAACTCCTGGACCAGGTGGGACTGAAGCCGGAACACTACAACCGCTTCCCGCATGAATTCTCCGGCGGACAACGGCAGCGTGTGGGCATTGCCCGGGCGATTTCCCTGAACCCTTCAGTCATCGTGTGCGACGAGCCGGTGTCTGCGCTGGACGTGTCCGTGCAGGCGCAGGTGGTGAACCTCCTGCAGCAGATCCAGCGCGAGACCGGCGTTTCCTACATCTTCATCGCCCACGATCTCTCCGTGGTCCGGCACATCTCCCACCAGGTTGCCGTGATGTACCTGGGCAAGATCGTGGAGCAGGGACCCCGCGACGAACTCTTCGAAAACCCCCTGCATCCCTACACCAAAGCTTTGCTGTCTGCAGTGCCCCTGCCGGATCCGCGGGCGGCCAGGGAACAGGTGAAGATCCGGCTTCGAGGCGACCTTCCGTCCCCTGCCAATCCGCCCAGCGGCTGTGTGTTCCGGACCCGTTGCCCGCTGATCGGGACGCTTCCCGAGGAACAACGCCAACGCTGCATCAACGAAATTCCAACACCCGCTGCGTCCGCTGCACCGGCCTGCCACCACGTTGGTATGGCCGCATCGGCCCTGGCAGGCGTGAAATAGACGCAGGCAACAGATTCACAACCAAAAGGAGTAACCATTGAATACCCTGATCCGTGCCGTCCGCCCCTGGGGGCAAGCGCTCAGCGATGTCACCATTGTGGCGGGCGAAGCAGGCGGCAAGATCACCGGCGTCGAACCTCATGACCCGGACCGTGCCGTTCCAGCAGACGTAACCGTAGTGGAGGGCCGCGGACGCTTGTTGCTGCCGTCCTTCTCCGACGTCCACGTGCACCTCGATTCCACCCGCATCGGACTGCCGTTCCGCGAGCACACCGGCGGCCCGGGCGTGTGGACCATGATGATGAACGACCGGCAGAACTGGCGCAACGCCGAGGTACCCCTGCAGGATCGCGTGAACGACACGCTCGGCAGGATGATCGCCCGGGGCACCACCCGCGTCCGCTCGTACGCGCAGGTTGATGTGGACTGCAGGCTGGAACGCTTCGACGCCGTCGCTGCCGCCAAGGAGAAGTTCGCCGGCCAGGCCTCGGTGGACATCATTGCTTTCCCCCAAGCCGGGCTGTTGCTGGAGGAAGGGACTGTTGAACTCATGGAGGAAGCGCTCAAAGCCGGAGCCAACGTGATGGGTGGCATCGATCCCTGCACGCTGGACCGGGACCCGGCGAAACACCTCGACATTGTGTTCGGCCTCGCCGAAAAGTACCAGGTACCCATTGATATCCACCTTCACGAACCCGGCGAACTGGGAGTCTTCAGCACGGACCTGATTCTGGAGCGCACCCGGGCTTTGGGTATGCAGGGCAAGGTCACCATGTCCCACGCCTACCAACTGGGCAGCGTCAATGAGGCCACCACGCGCAGGCTGATCGATGCCTTCGCGGAACTGGATGTCTCCTTGGCTTCCGTGGCACCTTCTGCTGCGGGCCAGCTGCCCATCCCGTTGCTGACCGAGGCCGGAGTCCGGCTTGGCCTGGGCGAGGACGGCCAGCGCGACTACTGGTCCCCCTACGGCAACACCGACATGCTGGACCGGACATGGCAGCTCGCCTTCACCCATGGCTTCCGGAAGGACGAGTTGATCGAGCACTGCCTGGCCATCGCCACCATCGGTGGGGCGAGCATCCTCGACCCCGGCGCGACCCGGCTGAAGGACACAGCCCACCGTCCCGGCGTCGAAGTTGGCGATCCCGCCGAACTGCTCCTGGTGGACGGCGAAACGGTGGCGTCCACGGTGATGGACCGCGGCAAGGACCGCACTGTCATTCACGCCGGCAAGGTTGTAGCCGACCAGCTGGAACTGGTCTAGCCGCAACGAAACCCGCCCCTTGACCGACCCCTCTCCGTCCATCGGTGAGGGTGACGATCAGGGGCGGGTTTTCGCGTTGGGGTCTACTCCCCGGCTGCCGTGGGTGCGTCATCCAGCGGCGTCCACCAGGTCACGGCAGGCGTCACCGTGAAGCGACGGCCCGTCACGTCGCTGGGCGTAATGCGGATGAACTGGTCCTTCTGCCCGGCCTCCCACGGAAACAGCAGGAGACCGACGGTATCGAGCACGTCCTGGGTCAGCTTCACGGCGGACGCTTGGCCCTTGACCACCACGCTCCATGCCACGCCCGTTTCGGCGTTGACCCCGTCGGCTTCGATGGCGACCGGTGTGTCACTGAGCGCAGCGTGAAGCTTGGTTCCTTCACCGGTCCGGAACACCATGGTTCCGTGGTCAACCTTGTAATTCACGGGGAAGATGTCCGGGTGGTCGTCCACCCACACGGCAAGCCTGCCCACTGAGACACCCCGGAGGAGCTCCCAGCATGCGCTGGTTTCAAGGATTTCGGTGGCGGGTGTTGCTGGCTGGTTCGTCCCTGATGAGTTCGTCATATGGCCGAGGATACGCCGCGGGGTTGCGCCCCGACAGGCCCGGCCGGCTCCGGGGCTGACTCGGCTGATCCCACGCTGACCACTGGTCCACGGATTGCGAAGAATCCAGCACCGGCCAGCACCACCGCTTCCGCGGCAAGCACGCAGAACGTCACTTCCCACCCCCCGGTCATCGCATGCAGCAGACCTGCCAGCAGCGGGCCGAGGGAAGCCAGGGCGAATCCGAATCCCTGGCTCATGGCCGATAGCCGCCCGGCAGATTGCGGACCGGCTGACCGGATCACCACCAGGGCCATGGCCAATCCGAACCCGGCGCTCTGGACAACACCCAGAACCCCGACGGCGACGAACTGCAGTTCCATAGGCGCCACGAGCACGCCCAGGAGGGCAACGGCCACCGACAATCCCAGCCCCGGCGCCATGATCCGCAGGATACGCGGACGGCTGGCAAGGACGGGGGCGAGCAAACTCGCCGGAAGTCCCGCCAGGCTGAACCAAGCGAGCAAGGCGGCGGAGTCGGCCGACGAAAGACCCCGGGATACCAGGTACACGGCCAGCCAGGACGTGATGGCGAAGTACAGCATGGCCTGGAGACCGAAAAACGCCGTGACAGCCCACGCAGTGCGCTGTCTCCGCAGCGGTGTGGCTGTACCGGAGGCTCCGGACACCGTGCCCCCGGAGGCGGGTACCGCCGTCGGCCGTCCTCCGGTTCGATGGATCAGGAACGCGCCTATCAGGGCGGGGACCGCCCACGCCGCCAACGCTGACGGCAGGTTGCCGCCGAAGGCGTGCTCCAACGGTTGGACCAGTCCCGCCCCGAGGGCCGCACCAAGACCGAATCCCATGGTGCACAGGCCCGTCCACCAGCCGGTGCCACGATTGGCTTTGACGATCTGGGGTACCAGCACGCTGGCGGTCATGATGGCCATGCCCGCCACGAATGTGCCGGGCAACAGCAGCGCAGGCACGGTCGCCCGAACGATCAAGGCCGCAGCCAGCACCAACAGGGCCACCGCAACGGCACGCCCGGTTCCAACCCGCCGGGCCAGCCAAGGCCCGATCGGACCCGAAATACCAAAGGCCAGCACCGGCAATGTCCCCAACAGGGGAAGCAGCGCCGGATCCAGACCGAACACCCCAGGCACCTGGCTCATCACCCCGGCGACGGTGGTAATGGCCGGCCGGAGATTGATGGAAACCATAATGAGTGCAATCAACACCAAGCCCGTAGAGAGCCGGCCCCCACTCCCCGAAGGTCGGACACCAGCTCGGTGCTGTTCTTCCACGTCAATCTCCTCATAACAACTTTGGTATACCAAGTAAGACTATGAGGAGATTGGCGGAATGTAAATGCGGAGAATCAAGGGCGCCTCTTGTGACAATCATCGCCACTCTGGAATTTTGGAATACCAAGGCGTGGGCCTAGGAGCAAGTCAATGCCTGGCATCCGCAACGGTCTTCGTGACCGTACGCCCGGTTGCAAGGATGACAACAAGTGCGATCCCCGTCAGCGCCGAGGCGACCCAGAACGGTGCAGGCAACCCCAAGTCCGGCGTTGAGTCCGAAAGCACCGAGCACCGGCCCCGCGGCAGCTCCTGTGTTCAATGCTGCGGTTGCATAGGAACCTCCCATCGTTGGTGCATCCGAGGCGGCATACAGCACCCGCGCGATCAGGGTGCTGCCGACACCGAACGACAAGAAACCCTGGACAAGGACCAGGACCATAAGGGCAACGGGATGCGATGCGAGCAACGCCAACACGATCCAACCCGTCAGCAGCAATGGTCCGCCGACTGCGAGCACGGCTGCGGGGCGCCGGTCTGATAATTGTCCTGCGACCGTGACGCCGAAGAAGGAACCAATGCCATACAGCACCAGCGCCACGGAAACCCACTCTTCGGTCAGAGCGGCGGCCCCCGTCACCACCGGCGCCAGGAAGGTCAATGCAGCAAAGGTCCCTCCATTGATCAGGGCTCCGAGTCCCATGGCAACGACGAGTCCCGGCTTCGCCAACTGGCTGAGTTCGGCTCTGAGCCTCGGCGATGACGCGTCGGTCACTGCTTGGCCGGCGGTGTTGGTGGTGCCCCTGGCGACTCCAAAAATCGCGGGAACACAGAGGATGGTGATGGCCCAGAACGTCGTTCGCCAGCCCAACGCTGTACCAAGCAGCGCTCCGGCGGGGACGCCCGCGACGGTGGCGATCGTCGTGCCGGAGAGCAGGACCGACAACGCTCGTCCCTTCTGCTCCGCTGGCACCAGTGTTGTGATGGTACTCAGTGCCACGGCGAGGAATCCGGCGTTTGAAAATGCGCTGAGCACCCGGGTGATGAGGAGCAACGGGAACGCGGACGTCATCGCTGCGATGACGTGGCATCCCGCGAACACAGCAAGGCAGACGATGAGCGCGACCCTGGGCGGCCAGCGCCGGGCAAAGGCCGCCATGACCGGCGCGCCGATGACCATGCCGGCCGCGAAAGCTGACGTCAGCAGGCCCGCCGTGCCGATAGGGACGGCAAGTTCGGTCGCAATCGCAGGAAGCAAGCCCGCGAGCATGAATTCTGAAGTGCCCATGACGAAGACCGCCATGGCGAGCATGTAGAGAGCAAAAGGCATCGAGTACTCCGAGGTGAGAGATCAAGAAATGGTTCTTCTTGTCAACACTCGGCCAGCGCCCCGGGTACGCCAGAGATACACCCACAGAACGTGGGCGCAGCAACTAGTGGATCAGTTGCAAACAGTGGATCAGGGGGCTGGCGGCGTGACCGACAACCCCTGACTTGTCTGACTCGGGACTCGACATGTCCCACACTCTACAGCGCTCAACAGAATGCGGCCCGGACGTCACACCTAGATGGCCTTCCCCGGATTCAGGATCCCCTGCGGATCGAACAGCTCCTTGATCCGCCGCTGCAACTGCCGCACCGGCTCAGGCTGCTCAAGCCCCAGCCAGCGGAGTTTGTACTGCCCGATCCCGTGCTCGCCCGTGATGGTCCCACCCATTTCCAGGCCTACGCGGATGGATTCGTCGAGGGCGGCGTTGAGGCGAACCAGTGCGTCGGCGTCCGTGGCGGGGTCTACCCGGTCCATCCAGAACGTGGGGTGCAGGTTGCCGTCGCCGGCGTGGGCCACTACTTTGAGGCGCACCTGGAAGCGCGCGGCCATGGCTTCGAGTTCGGCGACGAAGTCCACCAGGCGTGAACGCGGCACCGCAATGTCCTCCCCTACCCTGAACTCGTCGTCGACTTCCACGCCGCGGCTGTTGCGGCGGAGTTCCACCAACATTTCTGCCTCCGCGCTGGCTTCGGTGGTGACGGTGGCGCCGCCTGCGGCGAGAACCTGCCGGACGACGTCGGCTTCCGCAGCGGCGCCGAAGCCGTCAGTCTGGATGAGGAGCAGGGATTTGCCGCGCTTTTGCAGGTCGCCTCCGTGCAATTCGTCCAGTTGCTCCAGGGTCCCGTTGTCCAGCAGCTCCATGATGGCGGGTTGTACCCTGGCCCGGCCAACGGCCAGCACGCCGGCCGCAGCGTTGCGGAAGTCCTGGTAGAACGCAGCGATCGTGTGGACTTCGCGCGGGAGGTACTTCAGCCGGACGGTAATCCCCACCACGATGCCCAGGGTTCCCTCCGAGCCCACCAGCAGCGCGGTCAGGTCGTAGCCGGCCACGCCTTTGAAGGTTTGGTGTCCGGTGTGCATCAACGAACCGTCCGCCATGACAACATCCAGCGCCAGCACGGAATCGCGGGTCACACCGTATTTGGCGCAGCGCAGGCCGCCGGCGTTTGTGGCCACGTTGCCGCCGATGGTGGACATTTTGTAGCTCGCCGGGTCGGGCGCGTACATGAGGCCGTGCGGGGCGGCGGCTGCGTTCAGGTCGGCGTTGATGACGCCCGGTTCGACGACGGCGGTTTCGTCATCGGGGTTGAGGTCCAGGATGCGGTTCATCCGTTCCAGGCTCAGGACAATGCAGCCTTCGGTGGCGTGCGCTCCTCCTGATACGCCGGTGCCCGCACCACGGGCGACGATCGGCACCTGGTGTTCGGCGCAGCTGCGTACCACGTGCTGGACGTCCTCCACGGATTCGGCCCAAACAACGGCCAGGGGAAGGTGTCGCTCCACCATGGGCCCTTGATCGATCGAGTAGACCGTGAGGGTTTCTTCATCGCCAGCCAGTTGGCGGGCGTCAAGGCCGTTGGCCAGCTCCGCCAGGAAGTCCCGTTGCGCGGCCGTGTGCCGCGTAGTTTCTGTTCCGCCGCCCGTGCGGCTCCTGATGCTTTCTCCTGATGTTGCGGCGATAACCGTTTCGTCCGACAAGACATTCCCTCCACATGTGCACCGCGGACACGCCAAACCGGCAGTCTTCGCAGTGTTTTCTGTGCTGACAGTCTAGCCAGAGCGGCGGGTGCGGGCACTGCGCCTGACTGTTCTTACCGGCCCGGCACCGCTGTCCCAGGGAGCGCCCAGACGCCGGCTGATGGTCCTTCCGCCCTCAGCCACACGCCGTCGACGCCGGACGGTCCGGCCTGTGACGACGTCACCTTTCCGCAATGGTGCCGTGGCGCGGCCCCCAGAGCCTGCAATTGCGCCTCGGAGAGGACGGAGGAATCCACGATGACACTGGCGTCGCTCCTCGCCGCGAAGACCAGCGCTGAGCTCCCGGAGAATTCGCGGATGAAGACCAAGGCGTCCCCTTGGGCGTGAAGCCAGCGGACCCCGCCACCGGTCAGTGCCGGAAGCTCTTTGCGGAGCCGTCCCAGGGTGGCATAGGCGGACCGCAAGTCGTTGCGGACCAGGTCCGGAGCATCCCAGGGCATGGGGGTCCGGGAGTCTTCCCCGTTGAACCCCTCCAGGCCGAACTCATCACCGGCGAACATGACGGGAACGCCCGGCAGGCAAAAGGCAAGCACTGCGCCCACTGCCGGGCCGCCGTCGATCATGACCGTTGCCGCCCGGGCGGTGTCATGCGTGTTCAGGGCGTTCATGTTGTTTTGTCGCACACCCCAGCTAAATCCCGCGGCCAGGTCCTGGTGGGTGGCCAGGAAATCCTCGGCGCCGATCTTGTTGGGCCCTGTCTGGGGTGAGCCGAAGAAGTTCACGTCAGAAGCATCCTTGGCGAGCCAGGACCACAAGGGGCGGGTGAGGTTGGAGTACGTCATGGCGCCCTGCCAGTGTTCGCCGGTGACGTCGGGCGCTGCGTCGGACGTGGACTCGGCCAGCAGGGCGGCGTTGGGGTTGATCCCCCGCACCCGGTCGGCGATGAGCCGGGCCACCTGGTGGTTGAGGTCCACCGCTCCGAGGCGTCCGGTCATATTGCCGACGTCGATCCGCCAGCCATCGAGACTGAATGGTGGCTTGAGCCAGCGCGCCACCACCGAGTCTTCATCCGTGATGAAGCGGCGGCGCAGGGCCTCCGAGGACCAGTTGAACTTGGGCAGGGACGGCACTCCCCACCAGGACTCGTAGCTCGAATGGTCAGCGCTGAAGTAGTAATAGCCGGCTTCCTCCGAGCCGGGATCTGCGAGCGCTTTGACGAACCACTCGTGCGCGGCGCCCGAATGGTTCGCGGTGAGGTCCCCCATGACTTTGATCCCACGTGCATGCGCGGCCGCAACCAGCTCCACCAAGGCCTGGTCCCCGCCCAGGAGCGGGTCCACCGAGTCGAACGTGGACGCGTCGTAGCGGTGGTTGGAGCGGGCCGGGAAGAACGGAGTGAGGTACAGGACATCGACGCCGAGTTCTTGGAGATGGTCCAGTTTGCCCGTGATTCCAGGCAGGTCTCCGCCGTAAAACTGCGTGGCGGCCTGCTCGCCCGTCCCGACTACCGGCTCATCCCAGGAGCATTCGACGGCCCAGTCGGGAACGGGGTGGCCATCAGCCTGCTCCGAGCGGGCAAACCTGTCCGGAAACACCTGGTACATGGTGCCTTGGCGGAGCCACCCGGGCGCCGGGGCGAACGTCGTCAACCTGAAATCGGCGGCGTCGGACACATCCCGCCGGAAAAGGCCCTGGGCGTTGAGGTTCCAGTAGCTCCGCCCGACGGTGCTGCCCACTGCTTCGCCGGCGGGAGCGCCGGCGTCGTGCGTTTCTGTGACTTCCAGCAGGAAACGGTACTTGGCCACGGGGTTGGCTACCAGCATCGCCGCCTCCCACCAGTCCCAGCCGTCGGCCGCGCCCAGCCGGATGGCGGCGTCGTAGCGCGGCTCGCCGTCCTGCACGGAACGGACCCAGACCTTCGACGCCGGCCCCCACCCTTGCGGGACGCGGACCCTGAGCCGGACGGTATCGCCAAGGGAGACGGCCTCGGGGGCGGGTTGGGAGACGAAGAGGCTGGAGCCGTCGTGGTGCGGAAGGGCGATGGGCATGGTCAGCCTTTCACTGAGCCGGCGGTCAGACCGCTGACGATGTATTTCTGCAGGAAGAGGAACAGGGCCATCACGGGGATCGCGGCGATCACGGCACCTGCCGCGAAGACGCCCCAGTTTTCCGAACGCTGCTGGGCCACGTAGGAGTAGAGCCCGACGGCGAGTGTCTGGCTGTCGGGATCGGTCAGCACCACGCTGGCAATGACGAACTCACTTGAAATGCCGATGAACGCCAGCAGTCCCACGACGGCCAGGATCGGAGTCACCAGGCGGAGGATGATGCCGAAGAAGATCTGGACGTGGCTGGCCCCATCGATCTTGGCGGCCTCGTCCAGGGACTGCGGGACCGTGTTGAAGAACCCGTACATGAGGTACGTGTTCACGCCCAGTGCGCCGCCGAGGTACACCATGATCAGGCCCAGTTGGCTGCCGAGCCCCAGAGCGGGAATCACCTGCGAGATACCGCTCAAGAGCAGGAAGATCGCGACGACGGCCAACAGTTGCGGGAACATCTGCAGCAGGAGCAGCGTCAGCAAACCCACCCGGCGTCCCTTGAAGCGCATGCGGGAGAAGGCGTACGCGGCCATGGCGCCGAGGAATACCGTGGCGGCCGATGTCACCACGCCCACCACCAGGGTGTTCACGAACCAGCGGCCGAACGGACGGCCCGGATCGCTGAAGAGGGCCACGAAGTTTCCGGTATCGAACCTGGAGAACAGCCCGTTGGAGCCCACCAGTGTGCCGTTGGAATCCAATGCCGCGGACAGCACGTACAGGAGGGGAAACACGGCGAAGATCGTCGTGACGACGCCCACCACGTGCCGCCAGCCCTTGTCCTTGAACCAGACCCCGAACGGACGGCGCTTGGGCGCCAGCGGCGAGCGGCCGCCGTCGGACGCTGTTTCCTTGCTGGCGGCGGGAGTGCGTACGCTCATCAATTCACGTCCTCGAGTGCTTTGGTCTGCTTGAAACTGATGGCCGAAATGGTGGCCACGATGATGAAGATGATGATGGCCAGTGCGCTGGCCAGTCCGTAGTCGCGGCCGGTTCCCTGGCCGAAGGCCACCTTGTAGACCAGCGTGATCAGGATGTCCGTGGCTCCAATGTCGCGGTCAGTGTCGGCAAAGCGCGGACCACCGCCGGTGAGCATGTAAATCACGTTGAAGTTGTTGAAGTTGAACGCGAAGGACGAAATCAGCAGGGGCGCCACGGACACCAGCAGCAGCGGGAGCTTGATGGAACGGAACACGCGCCAGGCGGAGGCGCCGTCCATGCGTGCGGCCTCGTCGATTTCGGAGGGCAGCGACTGCAGCGCGCCGGTGCAGACGAGGAACATGTACGGGAACCCAAGCCACACGTTCACAACCAGCACGCTGATCTTGGCCAGGACGGGGTCGGTCAGCCACCCGATGTCCGCCCCGCCCAGCAGGGTCTGGTTGAGCCAGCCGAACTCGGGGTTCAGGATCCCGGACCATACCAATCCGGAGAGGAACGCGGGGAACGCATAGGGCAGGATCATGAGGATCCGGTACACCTTCTTGCCCCGGAGGTCCTCACGGTTGAACGTGATGGCCAGGAAGAGGCCCATGACGAAGGTCAGTGCCACCGATGCCACGGAGAACGTGAAAGTCCAGATGATCACGCCAAGGAGCGGTCCGCGGAGGCTGGGATCGGTGAAGGCGCGGGCAAAGTTGTCCATGCCCACGTCGATCTTCCAGCCTGTTGCCAGCGTTTCACCCTTGGAATCCGCGAACGCACCTTTGCCGTTGTCGGTGTACTGGGTGCCGGTTTCAGTGTCCGTGAACGTGTCCGTGCCGGCGTCATAGTGCAGGGCCGGCTTGAACTGGTAGGCCGTGCTACCGTCTGCAGTCCGCAGCGTCCCGTCGGCGGGGTCGTTGGAAACCGGCACCGCAATCTTCAGGATCTCCTGTTGATTGGCCACGATCTCCTGGAACTTGAGGGTCTGGTAGCCCGGCAGGGAATTCGCCTTGCCCGTCGAGTCCTTGCCCGCGCCTGTGGCGTCAGTAAGTGCTTGCCCGGTGCTCCCGATCTGCACTTTCCCGGAGGGGTCCGTGAACAGCAGGTAGAAATCGTCGCCCTTGGTGAGCACGGAGGCTTTGTAGGCAGGCGAGTCCGGGACACGCTTCTGCGCCGTCAGCTGGATGGCCGAAATGGCATCGTCCTTGGTGCTGTTGTGCCCGTCGCCGTAGTTGGTGAACGCGATGTAGCCGCTGAACACCACCACCAGAACCTGGAAGACCAGCAGGAACAGCACACCGGGAGCGAGGTACTTGGCCGGCAACCCACCCTTGCGGAGGTAGATCCAGTTGATGGCCAGGACCACCAGCGCGGACACCCCCAGCGCAGCCCATGACTGGCTCAGGAAGAGCATCATCAGGACGTAGACGGCGAAAGCATCCACCAGGCCCAGCAGGACGATCTTCAGGATGGTGCCTTTGAGGGAATCGGGGTGGTGTTTGACCGGTGCATGGCGGGTATTGCGGCGGCGCGGCTGCCGCGGTGCGGGGCTGGCTGCAGTCGCCGGCAGTTCTTGGAGGTCTGGGTTTGGCATTGTGGATCCTTGCGTCAAGCGGTTGGCGGCAGGCACGGGCCGGGCGGTGGGGTGCCGCCCGGCCCGTGCCGGTGGCGTTATCCGGTTGCGGTGCTAGCCGCCGATCTTGGACTTGATGCTGGCGGCCATCTTGGTCCAAGCCTCGGCAGGGTCGCCCTGGCCCTTGATGATTGCCAACTCCGTAGCTCCCCAATCAGCCCAAACAGCGCTCATTTCGGGGATGGCCGGCATCGGGACGCCGGTGGCGCCGATCTTGCCCAACGCCTCCACCACGGGATCGCTGGCGGCCTTTTCGAAAGATGCCTTCAGGGCCGGCGGGCGGCCACCGGCTGCGTACATCGAGTCCTGGGCAGATTCGGAGGTGAGGTAGTTGGTCACGAACTCGTTGGTGGCCAAGGCGTTGGCGCTCTTGGCGCTGATGAAGAAGCCGTTGACGCCGATGAACGGCTGGGCGGGCTCTCCACCGGCGGTCGGCAGCTCATCCACGGCGAACTTGAGGCCCTTTTTCTGGACATCCGGAACGTTCCACGGTCCGGTCAGGAAGTAGGGGGATTCGCCGGCAAGGAACTTCTCTTTGGCGATGTCCCCGGTGATGTTGGAGTTGATGATTTTCTCACCGGCGTCGCCCCAGGCGGCAAGCTTCTTGGCAAATTCGACGCCGGCAGCGTCGCCGATCAGGAGCTGCTTGGCATCATAGCCACCATCGGCGTTTTTGCCGAAGACCTGGGAACCCATGGAGGACTGCAACGGGTAGAGGTGGTAAGGATCGCCCTGCTTGGGGTCCATGCCCACCAGGAACGGGAATGTGGCTTTGCCGTCAGCCACGGCCTTCTTTCCGTTGGCCACAACCTCGTCCAAAGTGGCGGCCTTGCTGTCCACGATGCTGGTGTTGCGCAGGAGCGCGATGTTCTCGATGGCGTACGGGACACCGTAGACAGCGCCGTTGTAGGTCATGGCCTTGATGGAGGAATCCTGGAACTGCCCGGCCTTGTCGCCGAGTTCCACGGGGGCAATGACGCCGTTCTGGACGAATTTGCCGATCCAGTCATGGGGTCCAACAATGAGGTCCGGCCCCTGGCCGGTAGGCACTTGGGTAATGAAGTCGTCACGGACCGCAGCGAAGTCCTTGACCACGAGCTTCACTTCGATCCCGGTGTCCGACTTGAATTTCTCTGTGATGTCCTTCAGTGCCGGGGAGCGTTCGGCGTCCACCCACATGGTGATGACGCCGGCTCCGGAAGCCTTGAGGTCGGGTTTTGCGGCTTCGGAGGTGGGCGAAGTGGAAGCGTTTCCGCCACAAGCGCTCAAGGCCAGGGCTGCCACCGCTGAGATGGCTCCCGTGGTGAAAACGCGGCGTGTGGTTCGAGTCGCGAGGGTGTTATGCACCTTCATTGGTGTCCCTTTCGTTCTTTTTCCTTCGACGGCAAGGGCTCTGGGCCCGGTCGCATCGCCGGTGACATGGCTCACAACTGCAAGCGCTTCCACACACTACAGGGCTAATGCTTCTTTTGAAAAGCCAGCATGCTTGTGAGGCTGCAATGACAGCACCCTTAGGACTGGAAACGTTTACAATTCTGCGTTTTCTCTTCTACGATGACTCCATGTCCGTTGATTCTCTGCTCCAGGTTGCGGCCCACGAGCCCCCTGCAGCCTTCTCCCAACTCACCCCGGTCCACGAAGCCTCCACGGCCCACGGATGGTGGCGTTCCGCTGTGATCTACCAGATCTACCCGCTTTCCTTCCGGGACTTGAACGGCGACGGCGTCGGAGACCTGGCCGGCATCACCGCCGAACTCGAGCAACTGGCGCGTTTGGGAGTCGACGCCGTCTGGCTGTCCCCGTTCTACCGCTCACCGCAGCGGGACGCCGGATACGACGTCAGCGACTACTGCGACGTCGATCCTCTGTTCGGGACCCTGACGGACTTCGATGCCCTCATCTCCGAAGCCAACAGGCTCAACCTACGGGTCATTGCCGACATCGTTCCCAACCACTGCTCGGATCAGCACGTCGCCTTCCAGGCTGCGCTGGCCGCCGGTCCCAACAGCCCGGAGCGGGATGTTTTCATCTTCCGGGACGGCCTGGGACATGACGGCAACGAGCCACCCAACAACTGGCAGTCGCACTTCGGCGGACCAGCCTGGACGCGGATCATCGAAGCGGACGGGCAGCCGGGACAGTGGTACCTGCACCTCTTCGATTCCTCGCAGCCCGACTTCAACTGGGATAACGCCGCAGTGCACGCCGAGTTTGAACGCGTGCTCCGCTTCTGGCTGGACCGCGGCATCTCCGGATTCAGGGTCGACGTCGCCCATGCGCTGGTCAAGGCCCCCGGCCTCCCCAACTGGGGCGGCCGGCCGGACGGCAACAGCACAGAAGGTTTCCCCGGCCAGGACGCGCCCATGTTCGGCCAGCCTGCCCTTCACACGATCTACCGCCGCTGGCGCGCCATCCTGGAAGAGTACGGTCCGGACCGCATTCTGTGCGCTGAGGCCAACGTGGATCCGCTCCCCCGGCTGGCCCACTGGGTACGCCCTGACGAAATGCACCAGGCCTTCAACTTCCCGTACCTGCATGCCGGCTTGGACCTCAACCGCTTGCGCCACATCATCACCGACTCCCTGGTCTCCCTGGACGCCGTGGGTGCCCCGAGCACCTGGGTGCTGTCCAACCATGACGTCGTCCGCCACGTGTCACGCTTCGGCTACGACGGCCCGGGTCCCCGCGACGGCGATGGCATCGGACCCGACGACGTCCAGCCCAACGTGGAACTCGGACGACGCCGGGCTGCCGCGGCCACCATGTTCATGCTCGGCCTCCCGGGCGGCGCCTATCTCTACCAAGGCGAAGAACTGGGCCTTCCCGATTCCTCCACCATCCCCGGAAGCCTCCGCCAGGACCCTACCTTCGCCCGCACCGGCGGAGCCAGGATCGGACGCGATGGTTGCCGCGTGCCACTGCCGTGGCGTTCCGCGGAGCCCCATGCAGGATTCGGCCACGGTCGGGATCCCTGGCTCCCCCAGCCCGAGTCCTGGCCCGCGTTGGCGAGGGATCAGCAGGAGTCCGATCCGGCGTCGCACCTTAGCCTGTACCGGGCTCTGCTTGCCGAACGGGCCCGGCTCCGGCTGGGCGCAGGATCCCTCGCGTGGGTTGAGGACTACTGCACCGGCTCCGCACTGGCGTACCTCAACGGGGAAACACTGGTGATCATGAACGTCGGTGAGGAACCACTTCCGCTCCCGGCGGCCGCGGTCATCCTGCGGAGTTCCGGGGCGGACGCCACCCATCCATTAGGCTCAGGGGAGACAATCTGGCTGTCAGCCAGCTAACTTTCCCTTCAAGGAGCAGCATGACCGGCATCAAGGACGTAGCCGAGCGCGCAGGCCTGTCCGTTGCCACGGTTTCACGAGCCCTGAGCGGGAAGGGCCACGTGTCCCCCTCCAGCCGGGAACGCGCACGGGCAGCAGCCGCGGAACTCGGTTTCGTGTTGTCGTACCATGCCTCCAGCCTTGCTTCCGGCCGCACGCACAACGTTGGCCTGGTGGTGCCCTCGGTCCACCGCTGGTTCTTTTCAGCGGTGATCGAGGGCGCTTCGGCCGCGCTCCTCGAAGCCGGCTACGACCTCACCCTCTACAACATCGGCGAAAACCCGGCTCACCGGCACAGCGTCTTCAGTGACTTCCTGCTCCGTAAAAGGGTGGACGCGGTGATCGCTGTTTCCCTGGAACTCAGCGAAGCCGAAATCCAGCAACTCCATGCGATGCACCGGCCCATCGTGGGCATCGGTGGTCCCCTTCCCGGGGCCTCGACCATCCGGATCAATGACGCGGGCATCGCGATGCAGGCCACCAACCATCTGCTGGGGCTTGGCCACACCAAGATTGCCCACATCACGGGCAGCGAAACCTACGACCAGGACTTCCAGCTGCCCGGAACCCGCCGCAGCGGGTTTGAAAAAGCAATGCACGACGCCGGTTGCCCGGTAAGGCCCGAATGGATCGTTACTGCGGACTTCACCATCGAAGGCTCCTACGCCGCTGCGCGGCAGCTGCTCGCCAGTGCGCCTGAACGGCCCACCGCCGTTTTCGCAGCATCCGATGAAATGGCGATCGGTACCATCCTGGCCGCCCGCGATTTTGGACTGCGCATTCCCGAGGACCTCTCCGTGATGGGTATTGATGGACACGATCTGGGGAATGTCATGGGCCTGACCACGATCGACCAGGACGCCAAGGGGCAGGGGGCTCTTGCGGTCCACACTCTGCTGGGTGCCATCAACAACGGCCTGGTCCTTGAGCCGGCCGATGCCGAACACCCAACGAGGCTGGTGGTGCGTACAAGCACGGCCGTGCCCAAGGTGGGTGCAGTCTAAGCTGGGCGCCGCCTGAACCGGGCACGGCACAGCCTAGGGCAGCCGCCGCTCCATCACGAGTTCACGCTTGGAGGTGTCCTGCGGATAGGGCCGGCTTGCACCGGTAGTCTCGAATCCGTGGCGGCTGTAGAAGGCCTGTGCACGGGAATTGTCCTCATGCACGCCGAGCTCCAGGCTTGCGGCCGAGAGCTCCTCCGCGGCCGCGTGGCACGCCTCCCGCAGGAGTTCGTCGGCCAACCCCAGTCCACGATGCTCAGGAGCGACGTAAACACTGATGAGCATCGCCTGCAGTGGCCGTTCAGGATCCTGCGGATGTTTGACCACTACCCTCATCAGGCCGCACAGCCTGGAACCATCCCCACCTCCATCAGCAACCAGCGTGACGCTGGCGTCACCTGACATTGCTGCCGCACGTTCCTGCCACTGAGTGTCAGTCTGCCGGCGGGCAGCTTCCAGGCTCTCAACGTAGGCCATGGGGGTGTCTGTCAGCATCTCCAGCCGGACATTCTTCAGCAGCTGCCAGTCCCCTGCATGGAGCCTGCGGACCCTAGGCAACGGCTCCGCCCATGAACCGGGCGTAGCGCTGGAGCACTCGGGGCCAGCCTTCGGCATAGGACGCCCTGGAGGCAGCAGGGTCTTCGGCACCTTCCCAACCGTCGTGGATCAGGCGCACCTCCGTACCGCCTTGAACGGCGCTGAACACCACCCGGATTTCTGTGGACCACAGGGGTGTGCCGGCTGGATACCAGCTGGCGTGGAATGACAACGGGGGCTGCCAGTCATCGATTGTTCCCCACACGGAGGTCCGGCCGTCTTCAGCCGTCTCCAGGATGAGGTTCTCCTCGAACTCAACGTGGGAACCTGCGCCGTAGACGCTCTCCTCTTCCAGTGGCCACCACAAATGGGGGTGGTCCGTAAAGCCTTGGAAGGCGTGCGATACGTTGCTGGGGACCACGACACTAACAATGAGCGGCTCGAGGTCATTGCCGCCCCCTTGGGACGACTCGGGCTCCGACTCGGGGTGGCTGAAGAGGTTTTCCATGACCATCAACTCTACCGGTGGCCGAAGCACGCAGTTGCGCCAGGGAGACAACTTAAATGCGAAGAGCCCCGACCTGTGGTCGGGGCTCTTGCGTAATGTATGTCCGGCGGTGTCCTACTCTCCCACACCCTCCCGGGTGCAGTACCATCGGCGCTGTGGGTCTTAGCTTCCGGGTTCGGAATGGGACCGGGCGTTTCCCCCACGCTATGACCGCCGTAACTCT
>Ga0153977_1000081_pt1 | contig 29155 bp, 24 predicted proteins | sample TSGA061MetaG_FD_104710 | JGI IMG/M metagenome (GOLD analysis project Ga0153977, IMG submission 104710) | Attine ant fungus gardens microbial communities from Georgia, USA - TSGA061 MetaG | ecosystem: Host-associated > Fungi > Mycelium > Unclassified | place: USA: Georgia, Yuchi Wildlife... | reverse complement strand
TCAATGTTTGTACATGACACTAATCTTTATCCATAGATTATCATCTGTCCTTGAATAGAACAAAGGACTGCTCTAAGATGGTTAGGTTATCTCTATTTCAAGAACAATAGCACTCCTATATATAGAACAATAGGTAGTGATTATGTAGTAGGCTGTCCTTGTGCACAGACTACTATAATCATGTATTTAAGAACTATATATCTGAGGATAAACCTCAGACTTAACAACATCTTTTGCTACTGTCTAAACTTTGCTTTTTTAAGCCTTTTGATTATCAAATCATCAACTCACAAATCAGTAAGTGGCCATTTGTAATATAGGAGTTAGAACAGTACTTAAGAATGTTTATCGACCATAGACAAGAACAATGGCCAGACTGGTTGGAGACAGTAGAGTTTTTATACAACAATAAAGCACACTTGAGTACAAAGACATCGCTCTTTAAAGCAAACTATAGGCAAGATCCTAGGATGGGGTTTAAAGGAAGAAAGAAGAGGAAATATAAAGAAGCAGAAAAATTCATAATAGAGATGAAAGAGATTCAGAAGGAAGCTAAGATAGTACTAGGAAAGACATAGGAGGAGATGAAGAAATATGCAAATAGAAAAAGAGGAAAAGTCAATGAGTATAAAGTAAAAGACTTGGTTATGCTCAGCATTAAAGATCTGAAATATCAAATGGTTGGTAGGAGGACAGAAAAGTTGATGGAAAGGTTTATAGGCCTTTGTAAAGTGAAGAAAATCATATTAGCAAATGCAGTTGAATTGGAGTTACCTAGTACAATTAGGATACATAGATACATAGGGCAAGCAGAGGGGCAGAGGAAGGAGCAACCAGCTCCAGTCATAATTGAGGGAGAAGAGGAATAGGAGGTCAAGAGAATATTGAATAAGTAATAGATTAAAGAGAAGAATAAGTATCTAGTACAATGAAAGAGATTTATAGCAGAGTTAGATACTTGAAAAGGGAAGGAAAATCTGGGAAATGCAAAGGGGGTAATAGAGAAGTTTGAAAAGGAGTACAGAAGAGATATGGAAGACATCAGAAGACAAGAAAGAGAAGAAGAGATATTTAGAAGAGGAAAATTACTAGGAAGATTTACAGTGAGAAAATTATTTGGATAGTCAGATAAGAAGTATAATAAGGAATACTAGGCAAGGTTAGAAAGAAATTGGAGGAGATGGAAAGGAGGAAGAACAAGGGGGTGAAGAATAATAGAAACAATAAAGAAGGAGAAGAAGGAGAAGAAAATCAAACAGAGAGACTTAGGAATAAAGAAGTGAACAGAAGAAGATGACAATGAAATGGAGAACATTTGTGATCCCTATTACGAGCTGTAGAGATCCTTGGGATGGAGAACCTTGAAAGGGGAGTGATATTATGACTTGGCCAAATGGCTAAGTTATTATTTATATTTCTTTTCTTTTTCTTTTTCTTTAATTAGGAAATCAACAGACATACAAGAGGGAATGACTCAAAAGAGATGTGTAGGACTTTATAAATAGAAGTAAGTAAAAAATGTATATAAGTAATGTATAGCAATCAAATGAGAACTCTATCGAGTTTTCTTTGTTAGCTCAGACTAGGAGTAGGTCTAAGGTGTTACGGTCTAAGTCTTACAACTGGGGATTCAACTAGCTTCCTCCACTACCTGGCATCTACAAATTGACAGATAGATGGAGCATGTCAATCAGAAACTCAATCAGTATCTATGTCTGTTCATTAACAAGTGACAAGATGACTGGCATGACTTGCTACCAATAGTGGAATTCCAGTACAACAACCATGTATATGCCTCCACCTGGTAGACTCTGTTCCTGCTCAATACTGAACAGACCCTCTATATGGGTTTTGAACCTAGGTAGCATCTCTTTGGACTAGAAACAGTAAACAAGTTCTTGAAGCAGATAAAGGTAGTGGTTGAAGAAGCCAAGGCTGCAATTCAGAAAGCACAAGTATTATCAATAGGCAGTGAATGCTCTTAGTGATCACCCTAGGTAGATGTTCAAGAAGAACTCGATAGAGTTCTTCCTTGGATTGGACTACTACTTATACTATTTTACAGTGGCTGTACTACTACCAGTCTATGATTATATGTTCTTCCAGGATGTTCTATGGTCACTTGACCTTGTCACATGATTTGGTTTTCTAAGTTCCCACACTATTTATACCTTGACCTCATTGTATGACTTGAGATTTTGGATTAAGTATTTAAATGCATAGGAGACCATTTCCTTCTTGGGACTTTCATAACAATAAGAGAATATGATAAGGTACTATAACCAAAGAAGATCTCCAGCCCCAGTGTTTCACCCAGGAGACTGGGTTTTCCTTGATACAACCAATATTAAAACTATACATCTGTCTCTGAAACTGTCGTATTGTTATCTCAGATCTTTTATAGTAGAACAATAAGTGGGACCCCTCATTTACAGCCTCAAACTATCACATGTAATAAAGAAACTCCATCCTGTGTTCAACATAGTAAAGCTGTCCACTACTCTAGACAATCCCATCCCCAGAAGAAGACCTAGACCTCTACTGCTGCCTATTATCATTGATGGAGAAGAAAAATGGAAGGTAAAAGAGATCTTGGATAGTTGCTGGCACCAAAGGAGATTCCAATTCCTGGTAAAGTAGAAGGGATTCAGAAGGGAGCACAACTCTTGGAAAGCAGTTTCTGATGTTTTAGCATTAAGTCTCTTAGTGGAGTTCTACCACAACTATCCTGCAGCTCTGAGACACATCCAACAAGTAGACTTTGATGTCATTTTTCATTCTGGAACCATTACTTTGAGATGCAACAATCTTGAAGGGAGGATGTGTCATAGTTATGCTATAGACCAGTAGTCATATACTGTATGATTTACTACTATACCAAAAGGGTGATATTAGCAAGGCTATTTACTAATGAGAGTCCAGCTATTTATGTAGTTGAACAGATATTTTGTTATACCTCTATGTTACTATTTAGTAGTCACTTTTTTGTGATAGAGTGAGTATAAGAGGACCCTACCAATACTGCCCCTGAAATATCAGACTCATAGCCCAGAGTGACCCTACACTTAATTAAATATTACTATGTAATATTTAATTTCCTTTAGCTTAACTCAGAAACTTTTAACCTGACTAACAGGACTATAGAATCAGAGACACCTCAGCAGTAGGAGTATATATACTGTAAAAGTATGCCCTAGGAGCCTTATCCTAATCTCTAAGAATTCTCCTGGAGGTAAGTTGTAACATATTTAGGAGTATAATATTACTAAGGATTCTCCTGGAGTCTACACTGCTCCAGTTGTCCTTATAGATTACTTCCACTCTCAACTTTTGTGGCATATATATCTTTCCATCTCTTAGTATTAGATTATCCTCTTCTTACCACTCTTTATCTTTTAATATCTTCATCCCTGCTTGTTTCATCTCTTTTATTACTTTTATCACTTCATCGTCTTTTGTATTTGACTTTCTGATTTTTTCTAGCAAATCTACTCCTTTAATCACCACCTTTATTACCTATGTTGCTCTCACTTCTAACTACTCCTTTTTTTACTAGTACTCTATTCTTATTATCTCTTTCTATACCAATCTACTAGTCTGGTCATCTACTTAGACTATCTGCTTGTCCCATACTACTTCCCAGCACATGTTTCAGGTGGAAGTCAAATCTTAATAGATATAGAGTTTATTGTGCTTGTTTTCTGTTTAACTTCTGGCTGCTCATAAAATATTCGAGGTTTTTATGATTGCTCTAGATCTCAAATCTGTCTTGTATATCTTTCAGTAAATGCTCTTACTCTTCTAGACACCTGATGATTGTCAACATCTCTTTATTATGAATCTCATAATTTCTTTCTGTTTCATTCAACAATTTTGAGATAAAGACCACTAGCCTTTACTTTTTATCTTCAAACTTCATCAATAATACTCCTTCTGTTGCATACTCTAATATATCTACTTCTACTCTTATCTCCTTGTTCAAGTCAGGCGCTACTGGCACTGGTCTTATTGTAAACATTCTTTCTAACTCCTTAAACACTGCTTCCTGTTCCTCTCCCCAATTCCACTTTTTGTTATGGAATTACATTGGGACTATGACTATTATTAGCCCTGGACTGATAACAAGTAAATGATAGAAGAGATAATAGCAATAAAAGATAAAAAAGACAAAGATAATACAATAAATGATATATTAGTACATCAAGATTAGATTGGACTTTAAACTTGACTGGACTAATTATAGACATTGGACTGCAAAAGAAACATTGGATAAACCTTGGGATAATTATAGACAAATTTTATAATAGTTATGAACTTTAGGATAAATGGAGAAACCTTGAACTAACCCATTTATAGACTTTGACTCAACTAGTCACTTACTGTTACTTACTAGTACTTAGGATAGTAGTTTCTGTAACGTTACTAGTTAGAATAAATATAATCCAGAAAGAGAAGGGAACAGCAAGTTCTCTCTTTTTATAGTTCATCTAAAAACCTACTTCTCTTGGAATCCCACATTCTCTCCAGTCCTTGGACTAACTTGTGAAGTATAACTAAAAGCCTCAATATTCATTCTTTTAATATAACTCTTATGAAAACCTTAACTAGACCCTTTGTAGAGAGGCAAAGAGATATCAAGTATTAACATAGGCTCAAGGTTGAAGCATATATTCACCCTTGTAGTCTAGAGTCTTAATAATATATGGTCCCTTACTGTCCTTAACTTCTTCTTTTCTTTAATTATCATATCAATATGAAGGTCTCTGCTGGATTGGGAACTGTCAAGTATCTGAGCAAGTATATCTATAAGAGTTCTGACAGAGCAACTATGGAGATTAGTGGTAGGGTGTAGGATGAGATCAGAGTACACTTAGATAGTCAGTTTATTGGTCTAACTAAAGCTTGCTAGAAGATCTTTGAGTTCAACATGTATGGAAAGTCATTAGCTGTCCAATGTCTTTCTGTTTATCTTTCCAATAAGCATTATGTCAACTTTCATGCATACTAGACTGTCAATGAAGTATTAGCCAGGCAAAATGTAGAGAAGACTCAGCTTACTACTTGGTTTAATTACAACTTTGTACATAATAATGGTTTGGGCCTTATCTACTGGCAGTTTCCTCAATACTATATCTAGAATGCTAAAGTCAAGTTATAGTATCCAAGACAACATGCCAAGGTAATTGAAAGGATGTACTTTATGTTACTATCAAAAAGAAAGCAGTTCTTTTTATGACTTCTCTTGACTATATTTGAAGGTAGAAAAAGTTGGAAACATCTAAGAACCTGGAATGGCCAAGTGTTTGTCACATTCAAGGAGGTATATATGGAAAGAGGATTACTAGAGAATGATCATGAGTAGAGGATTTGCTTGGAGGAAGCAATTGCAATGTAGCCTGGAGTAGCATGTTGTTAGTTGTTAACAGTGATCTTGCTAACTAATAAAGTGGCTGAGCCTTATGTTCTCTGGGATCAATTCAAAACTGGACAATGTGATGATATCAAGCATAAACTACATCATATGAACTACTACCAAGCTGACCAGGAGATACCAGAGGATGATATTTATGATTATGGCCTTTGGGATCTAAACAGAATGTTGGTAGGAATAGGAAGAAGTCTTGCTGAGTTTCTATCTATGTCTCTTCCATAGCAACAGTGGAGTCACAGAATACCCAATTCTCTTACAGGCTGAACAGTATAATACAGATAAAATGGCAACTTTGGTAAATAAGCAGAGGGCAATGTTTAATCCTGAACAAGCTACTGCTTTTGATGCTGTTTTGAAGTCTGTCACCAACAACCAAGATCATCTTTTCTTTATTTATGCTGCTAGTGGTTGTGGAAAGACATTTCTTTGTAACACTATTACTGCTGAGGTTAGGAGAAGAGGACAGGTAGTACTGTGTGTAGCATTATCTAGAATTGCTACTTTTTTGCTGGATAGAGAAAAAACATCTCATTCATGCTTCAAAATTCCTCTTTCTATTAATGAGGACTCTATGGCTGGACTGAAATAGAATAGTTACATATTTCTAGTCATTCAACAGACCAAGGTTATTATTTGGGATAAAGTTCCTATGCAGCACAAGTATAATATTGATGCTGTTGATCAATGCCTGAAAGACTTGCTTAAAGTAAGTGATCACTTGCACTTAATAGCTGTTGAATTGACATATTATCTAGAATGATCATCCATTTGGTGGAATTACAGTGGTATTTGAAGGGGATTTTTGTCAAACTTTACCTGTGGTATCTAAAGGAATATATTAACAAGTGGTAGCAGCATCTCTTTGTAGAAGAAATCTATGGAGATATATTAAGTTCTTACATCTCAAACACAATATGTGCTTGGGCCACTCTGAAGCTGATAATTAACATGCTCAGTGGTTGTTGGAAATTGGTGCTGGATCAACTGAAGATGATAATGAGATGATACAAGTTCCTCAGTCTATGGTTTACACTAATCTTAATACTCTTACCAATAGGATTTATCCAGGAATTGGAAACCCAAGAGTTCAAGATGACCAATACTTCTTGGAGCATATTATTCTCTGTCCTAGAAATGAGATGCATACTATTAATGAAACTATTCTCCAACAGTTCAATCCAGTACCAAATACAGAGGTCCATATGCTAAGAAGTATAGACTCTGTGTCTAAGAAAGATAGAATACACTATGCCTATCCTGCAGAGTTTCTTCAACAACTCAATAGTAGTGGATTGTCTCTTGCTTTACTTTGTCTCAAGGTTAGCTGTTCAGTTATCTTATTGAGGAGCTTGGATCTAGGAGAAGCAAGAATAGGAGATTTAAAGAAAAGGTTGTGTTGATTCCAAGAATCAGGTTATCACCTAATACAAACACATTGCCTGTGCCACTCAAGAGACTTCAATTCCCAGTCAAGCTGGCCTTTGCTATAACTATCAACAAGTCTCAAGGACAATCAGTAGAGCATGTGGGGATTAATTTGCAAATATCAGTATTCTCCTATAAATAGCTTTATGTAGCATTTTCAAGATATACTTTACTATTGAACATTTCAGTACTTCTTCTAGAACAGAGCCAGAAGAGCAGAAGGACACTTAATGTAGTATATAAAGAGGTATTTAATAGTATTAGATTATAGATTGTATATATATGGACAATAGACTTAAGATTGATTTTTACTGCAATTTGGAGAATAAGTGAGTGAAATTAGTTAAAAACAAAGTGCACAGAAAGTTGAAGAAGAGAGCATAGTAAACTAACTTCAATATACACTTAACTATTTAGAATTAGTAGAGAATTCAAGTCAGACTATAGACCTAGATAAAAGTCTTGTCTAGTTTAATAGATATGCAAGACCAAATGTGGGATGATAGGCCTAAGTAATTGATTATGTAAAAATTATATAAGTATTTGTCAGTTTTAGCTAAGAATTGGTTATCAAATTTCTTCCCATATACTCTTTTTTCACTTAATTTCACTCAATTCACTCAATAAATTTTACAAAATTCAAATAAATTCAAATAAATTCAGAAAAAATTAGAAAAAACTGCAGAAAAGACTACAAACATTACTACTAGAAGTTATTGAAGAAAGAAAGTATAGCAGACTGCAGACTATTGGAGGAAAATAGTATAACAGACTGTATATTATTGGAGAAAAGTAGTATAGTGGACTGGAAACTATTGGAGGAAAATAGGATAATGGACTACAAACACTACTACTATAAGTTATTGGAGGAAAGAAGTATAGCAAACTGAAAACTGTTGGAGGAAAATAGTATAGTAGACTGGAGATAAGACTACTGGCAGTTATTGAAGAAAAGAAGTATAGTGAACTGCAATCTGTTGGAGGAAAGGAGTATAATAAACTGCATACAGTACTGTAGTGACTTAGTCTGAGATAACTTAACTATACTTCTGGTCTGAGTTGACAAGAAGAACTTAATGGAGTTTTCATTCAATTCTATATACTACTTATATATTTACTATATAGTCTATATATTACTTTCCCATGCTCATTATATGACTCTATCAGATGATATCACCTGACTTTGTGACACATTACCCATGACAGTTATGTGATACTTTCCTATACTTCTTCTTGTATAGTAAGTTCAAATAAGAAAATAAAATAAAATAAAATAAAATAATAACTTAGCTATTTTGCCAAGTCATAACACTACCCTCTTCTCAAGATTCCTCATCCCAAGGATTTTTTACAACTTATAGTAGGGGTCACAGATATTTCCCATTTTATTGTCCTCTTCATTCTACTCTCTAAGTCTAGATTTTTCTTGACCAATTTCTTTTTCTTTTTCCTTGATTGTCTCCATCATTTCTTATTCTCTAATTGGTTTTCTCTTCCAGTGTTTCCAATTCTTTTCTAACCTTGCCTAGTACTCTTCATCATACCTCTTATTTGTCCATCCATATAACTTTCTTGCCATAAATCTCTCTGGCAATTCCCTTCTCCTAAATATTCCTTCTTCTTTCTTTTATCTTCTTATATCTTCCATATCTCACTGATATTCCTTCTCAAATTCCTTAATTATCTCCTTAGCATTCTCCAAATTCTCCTTTCCTTTCCAAGTATCAGATTCTACTATGAATTTCTTCTATTATACAAAGTACTTGTCTTTTTCTCTTATTCATCACTTGTTTAGAATCTTCTCGACTTTTTACTCCTCTTCTTCTTCTATTATAACTGGAGCTAGTTGCTCTCTTCTCTGACCTTCTACTTGCCCTATATATTTATGTATTCTGCTGACATTTACTATTGAATGTATTTTTATTGTACTAAATAATTCCAGTTCAACTGCATCTGTTAATATGATTTTCTTTATTTTGTAAGGGCCTACAAACCTCTCCGTTAACTTTTCTGTCCTTTTTCCAATTACTTGATATTTCAAATCCTTGGTACTGAGCATTACCAAGTCTTCTACTTTATATTTATCAACTTTTGCTCTTTTTCTATTGGTATACTTCTTTATCTCTTTCTGTGCCTTTCCTAGTACTGCTTTTGCCTCTTTTTGGATTTCTCTCATCTTTATCACTGTCACAAAAAAGTGATTACTAAATAGTAATATGGAGGTATAACAAAATACCTGTTCAAAGAACTACATAAATAGCTGGACCCTCATTAGCAAGTAGCCTTGCTAATGTCGCTCTTTTGGTATAGTGGTAAACCATACAGTATATGACTACTGGTCCATAGTACAACTGTGACAATCACAAACTTTTTGGCTCCTTCATACCTCTTCTTTTTTCTCATCTTAAACCCCATCCTAGGATCTTGTCTATAGTTTGCTTTAAAGGATGATGTTTTCATACTCAAGTGTACTTTATTATTATATACAAACCTTGCCATTCCTAACCAATCTGGCCACTGCTCTTGTCTGTAATCTATAAACATTCTTAGATATTGTTCAAGCTCTCAATTGACCTTCTCTGTCTGTCCATCTGTTTGAGAGTAGAATGCTATTGACATTTTGCTTTTGATCCCCAATATCTTGTTCAACTCCTTCATTAATTCTGCTGCAAACTGTGGTCTTCTATCTAATATGATACTTTCAGATAGACCATATAACCTCTACACATCATCTCTGAACAGTTTAGCTAAACCCTCTACTGACATCTTTTTTGTAGTTGGAATAAAGTGCATTATCTTTGTCAACTGATCTACTACTACTAGAATAGAGTCGTAGCCCTGAGCTAATAGCAATTTTGTAATGAAATCTGCCAAAATATGCATCCAAGGCCTTTCTGGAATTAAGTTGGGCATTAGCTTGTCTGCTAGCTGTTCTGTGTAGTTTTTGTTTCTCTGGTAGAAGTTATACTCTTTTATATATTACTTTACTTTCTTTGTTACCCCTAGCCACCAGAAGTTTCTAGTAACCAATTCCACTGTTTTCCACTGCCCTTCATATCCTCCTACTAGTGTATCATAGTATAGTCTAATAATTTCTGCTCTTAATAATCATCTTTAGGTATATATATCTTTTCTTTTTTATATATTACACTATCTACTTCTCTCCACTCTTCATCTTGTAACATCTTTACTTTAGCCTATTTTATTTCCTCAACTGCCTTGACTACCTCATTATCTTTTACTTTTGACTGTCTTACTTTTTCCAATAAGTCTACTTGTTAAGGTATGGACTTAGGACTGAAGTTCTAATTCCAACCAGTGATGATTGAAAGGGAAGAACTTATCCCCCATTGGATTTCTACTAGTACTTATACAAATATCCTATAGTCTGTGCACCTACTTTCCATGGTCACAAAACTATGACTAATAACTATATAGTTCTTACATAATACTGTTCCACATTATTTATATCTTCCCTATGTTATATTTCTAGAGATTTTCTATCAAGTTAATGAATACATGAGAGATATTTTCCTTCTTTGGAGCCAACTTATAATATAGCCTCCCTTTTAAGGTTTCTTGTCCCAAGGAACTTTTCTATTTGTTTTAATTTTCTTCCCATCTCTTCTCTCTCTTCTTCTCATATCTTTTTCTTCTCTATCTATATACTAGTTTGGCTGTAAATTCCCCTGGTAATTCTCAACTGAATTTCTTCTCTTCTTTTTTCAGTTTCTGTTGCCTAATTTCTTTGGTCTCTTCTCTATACTCTCTTTCAAACTCCTCAACTAACTTTTTCATATTTTCTAAATTTTCTTGTCCTTTCCATATATCTGCCTCTGTTATATATCCTTTCTATCAGACTAAGAACTTGTCTCTTCCTTATATCTTCTTTTTGTTTAAGATTTTTTCTACCTTGTACTTTTCTTCTCCATCTATGACTACTGATTGCAGTGGAACTACTTTCTGGCCCTCTACTTGTGGTTTATACAGTTATACTCTACTTATATTGACTACTGGATGTATTTTAATAGTACTTGGTAATTTGAACTTGATTGCATTTGTTAAGACCACCCTTTTTACTTTATATAGGTCCACAAACTGTTCTATTAGTTTTTCTGTCCTTCTTTCTTTTATCTACTACTTCAAATTCTTTGTACTTAGTATTACTAAGTTCCCTTTTCAGTATTCCTCTCTCTCTCCTCTTTCTATTTGCATATTGCTTTATCTCTTCTTGTGCTTTTTTTAGTACCACTTTTGCTTTCTCCTAAATTCTCTTTATTCTTTCCATAAATTCTCCTGCTGCTTCATATCTTCCTCTCTTTCTTCTTTCAAACCCCATTCTTGGATCTTGCCCACAGTTTACTCTAAAAAATAAGACCTTTATTGCTGAGTGGATCTTATTATTGTAGGTGAATTCTGCCATCCCTAATCACTCTGGCTATTGCTCCTATCTGTCACAAACTTCATTTAGACCATAACTCTAGAAATACTTGACCAATTTTGACAATTTAAATAGCCACCAAAAGCCCTTAAGAAGACCTTTCAAATGGTACCAAAAACGTCTCAAAGCAATCAGTATTTACCGAGTTATCAGCAGATCAGTCAGTGATTACCAAGTCACTAGACACTAAATTGCTGATATCTTGGGAACTACTTAATGTAATTGTTTGCTTCAATGACCATCATGAAGCTCTCTTCAATGTGCTTCTTTCAGCTATAAATAGATTCCAAGATGATAAGATCCCATGGAGATACAAGGTCCTCAATGTTTGCACATAATACTGATCTTTACTCATAGATTATCATCTGTTCTTGAATAAAACAAAGAACTGCCCTAAGATGGTTAGGTTATCTCTATTTCAAGAACAATAGGTAGTGATCATGTAATAGGCTGTTCTGGTGCACAGACCATTACAATCATGTATTTAAGAACTATATGTCTAAGGATAAATCTTGGACTTAACAACATCTTTTGCTGCTTGTTTAACTTTGCTTTTTTGAACACTTTGATTATCAAATCAACCAATCACAAATCAGTAAGTGGCTATTTGTAATACTATCTATGATTGATAAATATATAGAAGTACTGTTCCAATTCTTGGTTCACTCTTTCTGTTTGTCCATCTATTTGTAGATAATAGGCTATTGACAATTTTGTCTCAATTCCCAATATTTTATTTAGTTTCTTCATTATTTCTACTGCAAACTAGAGTCCTCTATCCAATACAATACTTTCTGGGAGTCTATAAAGCCACTATACTTGGTCTTGGAACAGCCTTACTAACCCTTCTGCTAACATTTTTTCTGTAGTAGCAATAAAATGGACTATTTTTGTAAATTGGTCGCATACTACTAATACCACATCATATCCCTAGACCAGTGGTAGCTTAGTGATAAAGTCTGCACTAATATATCTCCATGGTTTTTCTGGGATTATATTTGGTATCAGCTTTTCTGCTGGAGCTTCTGTACAATTTTTGTTCCTCTGACACATATCATATCTATCTCAATATTTCTCTACTTTCTGTGTCACTCCTGGTCACCAATAATTCCTTTTTACCAATTCTGCTGTTTCTTACCTTTCTCTATACTCTCCTACTGGTATATCATAGTGTAGTTATATTATTTTTGTTTTCAGCCCTCTTTTTTCAGGTATGTAGATTTGGTCTTTCTTTAGTACCAGTCTTTCCTCAATTAACCACTTTTCATCCTTTAGTGTTTTCATCCTTGACTACTTTAGTTCCTCTACTGCCTTGACTACTCTTTCATTTCCCTCCTATACTTTCCTTATTTTTTCCTTCAGGTTTTCCTCCTCAATTAATGTCTCTTCCTCCCTCCTTACTTCCTTTTATACCCACTTAGGCCTTATCTGTTATAACTTGGCAAAATGGCTAAGAAGAAGTGTGGGAAAGTATCATATAACAAATGTCACATATCATAAGTCACATATTAGGATGTCACAGTATTACATCACATAATAGAGTCACATGATGAGTATGGGAGAGTAGTACATAGACCATGTAGTAGTTGTATAAGTAGTGTACAGAATCCAATAAGAACTCTATTGAGTTCTTCTTATCAACTTGGACTTGGAGGGTAATTAAGTTGTCTTAGGCTAAGTTACTATACTAGAACTCAATTTTACATCTAAAGCACTATCTGCCTTAGACCTTGCTCATCTTAACTCTTATAATTCTTTTAATCCTTGACCAATGATCATTACAATCACTAGTCACCTCCATACATAGCCAGACCCTTGGCTTAAGGGGATTTAATAGTCAGTTAGGGACTATTGGTGGAAGCACAGTACCAAGCTTAGATATTGTGTCTGAGACCTGATCTCACAATTGAGTGGTGTTGCCTTTAGTTACTTGTACCCCTTTGTTTTATAAACCTTGTGCTGAAGTCCTATTATGGGCTATACATATAGAGGAGTAACACCACATTCTTAGGAAGGCATTTAGGTTAGAGATCCTCTTCTTGGGGTGATAGTATAACCATAGTATTAGGGCAGTAGTAAGTAAGACAGTAGATATCTAGCTAGGTGAAGGTCTTGTGCCCTAGTAGACGTAACATTAGTAAGATCATTTTCTATTCTGACTTCTCTAGAGATATAGTACTATGTCTTTAGATCAATACAACTCTCTTATGAGCAGCATGCTCAATCAATAGTATACCCTTACCAAACTAAGAGCAGAATTAGAAAAAAAGAGATGGGAGAAAGTGTTGGAGCTGTAAAAAGTTTAGATACCTGGCCCATAACTGCAAAAACAAAAATGAGGAGAAGAAGAGAAAACTGATCCCCAGAAATAAATTTAAAGTATTATTGAGTAGAGTAATGAGATATAGAGTGAGAGAGAAAGTGAGAATAAGAAGAAATGAGATGGTAGAAGAGGTTAAATGCTTCAGATGTTGGGATATTGGACATTTCAAATAGGAGTGCCCAAATATTGAAGTTGAGAAGAGGAAGAGAGATAAGAAAGTGGCACATGTGGCTAGTCCACAAAAGACACAGCAAGAGGAAAAGCCAGTATACTCTCTATAGAGAAAGGTACAGGAATATAGTAGTATACAAGAAATACCTCTGAGAAGCACAGCATTAGAGCAGAGAGAGTGGACAACTAGGTAGGAAGTTGTGACATTTGTGGAGTATGGAGAGTGCAACTACAAAGGCACCAAAATGCATGAGAACCAGACACAAGGGTTTATCTCTGGTAAGTATTTGAGAAATGTGTAGTGCAACAGTTACCTTAAAGCATGGAGATAGAGAGAGAATACAACAAGAGAAAGAGAAGCAGTCAATGTAAAGTATAGCCAGTATAGAAGGAAAGATATAGTTGAGGGAATATCAGAGAAGGATAAAAAGAAAATTTTGTGTCCAGAATATAGTACTAGAAGGAAGCAGCCATGGTGGGATTGGAGAGTAGTAGTATGCCCTATATAGGGAGAAGCACAGCAAAGTGGCATATGGACAGGAGTTCCAAAAGGCACAGCAAGAGAGGGGGGTACAGAGAGGGATGTAAGGAGAACATTTAAAATGCTAAGAGAAGTATAGTTGAATATAAAGGTAGAAAAAGTAGATATGCATGAGGGTGTAACAGTGAAAGCACTCTTGGATAATGGTGCAATGGGAATGCTTATGGATAAAAAGATAGCAGCTAGACATGGGTTTAGGTTATAGAAGCTAGAGAGACTGGTAATAGTAAGAAATATAAATAGAACAAACAACAGTAGAGGAGCAATTATATATTAGGTAGAAGTCAATGTATACTATAAAAACCATGTTAAAAGAATAAGAATGGATGTATGTGACTTAGAAAGGACAGATGTGATATTGGACATGCTATGACTACAAGTCTATAATCCAGAAATCAACTAGGAGACAGGAAAGGTTAAAATAACAAGATGTTTGTCACTATGTGGGAGAAACACAAAGTCAAAAGAAGAGAAAAAAGTAAAATGAGTAGCTACTCTAGAGGAAGAAAAGATTGTAAGATAGACTGTGGATGATAAAGAAGATTGGAGAAGAGAAGAGAAAGTCAAAGCAGATTATAGGAAAATTGAGGAAATAGTTCCAAAGAAATTCCTGAAGTAGAGGAAGGTATTTAGAAAGGTAGAGTCAGAAAGAATGCCTATGAGAAAAGTCTGGGATCATGCTATAGATCTCAAAGAGACATTCAAACCTAAGAAAGGGAGAATCTATCCATTATTAAAAGATAAAAGAAAAGAGGTCTAAAAATTTGTAAATGACCAACTTAGGAAGAGGTATATTAGACCATCAAAATCTCCTCAGACATCACTAGTATTCTTTGCAGCAAAGAAAGATAGAAGTAAGAGAATGGTAATAGACTACTATAGTTTAAACGACCAGACAGTGAAGAATAATTACCTGTTACCATTGATTACAGATTTGATAAACACAATGGGGAGTAAGAAGGTATTCACTAAAATAGACTTATAGTAGAGGTTTAATAATGTGAGGATTAAAGAGGGAAATGAGTGGAAGAGAGTATTCATAATATATGTAGGATTCTTTGAACCAACAGTTATGTTTTTTGAGATGACAAACTCACCAGCTACATTTCAGGTGATGATGAATGAAACTCTAAGAAATATAATCAATAAAGGAAAAGTGGCTGCATTTGTGGATGATGTCTTGGTTGGGACAGAAACAGAAGAAAGACATGACAAGATTGTAAAGGAGATATTGAAAAGACTAGAAGAGAATGACTTATATATAAAGCCAGAAAAATGTGTATGGAAAGTAAGAAAGATAGGGTTCCTAGAAGTGGTAATAGGGCCCAATAGTATAGAAATAGAGAAAGAAAAGATAGATGGAGTGTTGAGTTGGCCAGAGCCAAAGAATGTTAAAGATATTAGGAAATTCCTGGGCCTTGCAAACTATTATCAAAGGTTTATTAATGATTTTGCTTGAGTAGCCAGGCTAATGAATATGTTAACAAGAAAGAATATGAAATGGCAGTGGAGAAAGGAACAACAATAAGCATTTGATGAGCTCAAAAAAGTCTTTATGACCAGACCAGTATTAATGGCATCTGATCTTGATAAAGAATTCAGGGTAGAAGCAGATGCATTGAATTATACTACTGGGGGAGTACTATCAATAAGGTACTCAGATGGATTGTAGAGACCAGTTGCTTTTATCTCAAAATCTCTAAGTGATACAAAAAGGAATTATAAGATATATGACAAGGAAATGTTAGTGATAGTTAGATACTTGGAGGTATAGAGACACTTCCTGGAAGGAATAACAACTAAGTTTGAGATTTGGACAGATCATAAGAATCTTGAATACTTTATGAAGGTGCAAAAATTGAATAGGAGGCAAGTGAGATGGGTATTGTACCTATCAAAATTTGATTTTATGCTAAAGTATGTTCTAGGGAGTAAAATGGAAAAGGTAGATAGCTTGAGTAGGAGACCAGACTAGAAAGTAGGAGTGGAAAGGAATAATGAGGATGAGACATTAGTAAAGTCTGAATGGCTAAAAGTTAGGAAAACAGAAAGGGTAGAAGTAATCATAGAAGGGGTAGATCTACTGGAGAAAGTAAGGAAGTAAAAAGTAAAAAATGATGAGGTAGTCAAAGCAGTAGAAGAAATGAAACAAGTAGGGGTAAAGATGCTAAGAGATAAGAAGTGAAGAGAAGTAGATGGCATAATGTATAAGAAGAAAAAAGTATATATGCCTAAAGACAATATATTAAGAGCAGAAATAATTAGACTGCATTATAATATACTAGTAGGAGGACATAAAGGATAGTAGAAGACAGTGGAGTTAGTCACTCAAAACTTCTGGTAGCCAGGAGTAACTAAAGAGATCAAACAATATGTAAAGGAATGTAATTTTTACTAGAGAAACAAAAACTACACAGAACAGCCAACAGGCAAATTAATGCCCAATTCAATATCTGAGAAATCTTGGACACATATATTGGCAGATTTCATTACCAAACTGCTATTAGCACAGGGATATAACTTGATCTTAGTGATGGTAGATAGATTAACAAAAATAGTTTATTTTATCTCTACTATAGAGAGAACATTAGCAGAAGGGCTAGCTAGGTTGTTTAGAGATAACGTATGGAAGTTACATGGGTTACCTAAAAGTATTATCTCAGATAGAGAACTCTAGTTTGCAGCAGGATTGATAAGTGTTATCGATAGACAATGAATGTCCTTAGTGATTACCCTAGGTGGATGTTCAAGAAGAACTTGATGGAGTTCTTCATTGGATTGCAGCTCTACTTATACTACTATTACAGTGGCTGTACCCTAGAGTCCCGTGATCACATGTTCCTTCCAGAATATTCTATGATCACCTGACCTTGTCACATGATTTGACTTACTGAGTCCCCACCCTATTTATATTCTTACTCTATTGTATACTTTGAGGTTTTGGATTAAGTGTTCAAATGCGTGGGAAACCTTTTCCTGTTTGGGGCTCTCATAACAATAAGAGAGTTGAATAGGATATTGAGGATCAAAAGCAAGATATCAATGGCATTCCACCCTTAGACAAATAAACAAACAGAAAGAGTTAATCAGGAGTTGGAACAGTACTTAAGGATGTTTATCAACCATAGGCAGGAGTAGTGGCCAGATTGGTTAGGAATAGCAGAGTTCACATACAACAATAAAGTGCACTTAAGTACAAAGACGTTACTCTTCAAGGCAAACTATAGACAAGATCCTAGGATGGGGTTTGAAGTAAGAAAGAAGGAGAAGTATAAAGGAGCAGAGAAATTTGTGACAAAAATGAAAGAGATTCAGGATGAAGCACAAGCAGCACTAGGAAAAGTGCAAAAGGAGATGAAGGAGTATGCAGATAGAAAAAGGGCAGAAGTCAATGAATATAAAGTAGAAGATCTAGTGATACTAAGCACTAAGGATCTGAAATATCAGATGATTAAAAGAAGAACAGAGAAGTTGACAGAGAGATTTATAAGACCTTATAAGATCAAAAAGATTATATTAACAAATGCAGTAGAGCTGGAACTGCCAGCTACTATTAAAATACATCCAGTAGTCAATGTTAGTAGGATATGAAGATATGTAAAGCAAGTAAAGAGACAGAAAAAAAAGCAGCCTGTCCTAGTTATAATTGAAGAAGAAAAAGAATAGGAGATAGAAAGGATATTGAATAAATAATGGATTAGAGATAAGGATAAATATCTAGTACAATAGAAGGGATTTATAGTAGAGTTGAATACTTGAAAAGGAAAAAAAAACCTGGGTAATGCAAAAGAGGTGATAGAGGAGTTTGAAAAGGAGTACAGAAAAGATATGGAAGATATCAGGAGGTATAATAAGGAATATTGGGCAAAACTAGAGAGAAATTGGAGATGTTGAAAAGGAGATAGAATTAGAGAGCAAAGAACAATGGAGACAATTAAAGAGAAAGAAGAAGAAATCAACCAGGAAAATTCCAGACTTAGAGAATAGATAGAAGATGATGACAATAAAATAGGAAATATTAGAGATCCATACAATGAATTGTGAAAAATCCTTAGGATAAGGAATCTTAAGAGAAGAGTAGTGTCATAACTTGGCAAAACAGCTAAGAAGAAGTGTGGGAAAGTATCATATGATAAATGTCACACATCACAAGTCATATATTAGGATGTCATAGTATCACATCACATAATGGAGTCATATAATGAGTGTGGGAGAGTAGTATACAGACTATGTAATAGTTGTATAAGTAGTGTATAGAATCCAATGAAAACTCTATTGAGTTCTCCTTATCAACTCAAACTTAGAGGGTAATTAAGTTGTCTTAGACTAAGTTACTACATACAATGGACTACTAGCACAAGGTTTATAAGACAAAAGCTACTACTTTATCTACCAACACTCAATTGCAAGTTCTGGTCTTGATTACAGTACCTAAGCTTGGTACCATATCTCCACCTTCAGTCTCTAACTAACTGATAAGTTTCCTTAAGCCTAGGGCCTGGCTATGTCATAGTAGTTCTGAGTTATGTTACTTAGATACCAAGGAAGATAAAAGAATAAGAAGTGGCAGGGCTCTGTGATGAACAGTGCTGATGAAGGAATCAAGTTCTAGTGTAAGACTTAGACTGTAACGTCTTAGATCTACTCCTTGTCATAAACTTCATTCAGACCATAACTCCAGAAATACTCAACCAGTTTTGACAATCTAAATGGCCACCAAAAGCCCTTAAGAAGACCTTTCAAACGGTACCAAAAACATCTCAAGGCAATCAGTATTCATTGAGTTATCAGCAGATCAGTTAGTGATTACCAAGTCACCAGACACTAAATTGCTGATATCTTGGGAACCACTTAATGTAATTGTTTGCTTCAATGACCATCATGAAGCTCTCTTCAATGTGCTTCTTTCAGCTATAAATAGATCCCAAGATGATAAGATCCCATGGAGATACAAGGTCCTCATTGTTTGTACATGACACTGATTTTTATCTATAAATTATCATCTGTTCTTGAATAGAACAAAGGACTGCTCTAAGATGGTTAGGTTATCTCTATTTCAAGAACAATAGCACTCCTATATATAGAACAATAGGTAGTGATTATATAGTAGGCTGTCCTTGTGCACAGACTACTATAATCATGTATTTAAGAACTATATATCTGAGGATAAACCTCAGACTTAACAATATCTTTTGCTACTGTCTAAACTTTGCTTTTTTGAGCCTTTTGATTATTAAATTATCAACTCACAAATCAGTAAGTGGTCATTTGTGATATTCCTAGTCTAAGTTGACAAGGAGAACTCAATAGAGTTCTCATTTGATTGCTATATACTACTTATATATATTTTTTTATTTACTTCTATTTATAAAGTCCTACACATCTCTTTTGAGTTATTCCCTCTTGTATGTCTGTTGATTTCCTAATTAAATGAAAAGAAAAAGAAAAGAAATATAAATAATAACTTAACTATTTGGCTAAGTTATAACACTAGTAGTCGATGGAGTTCTCTTATAAATAAAGCTATGAACTGGGGTCTGCAATCCAAGATTACACATCCAGGCAGCTCATAGAGTTTCTATACCTAGTGCAAGAACAACCTCACTATTCCTTCTACAGTTACTATTGTATATGTCAGAATGAAGTGGGCTCTTTTGGACACAGAGTCCACTACCATCATAATAGTATCATACCCAGAGAATTTGGAGAGTTTGACCATGAAATCAACACTGAAGGTGTCCCACCAAGCTTTTGAAACCAGAATAGAATAGAGCTCTCTGACCAGAGGCCTTCTTATGGCCTTTATGCAGAAACAAAGGTCACAAGTGCTTATGTACTGTTTTATGTACCTTAATATTTGGGGCCACCAGTAGTTTTAGGATACCAGCTCTAATGTTTTCCATCTACTAGGGTCCTATGACCTTGGTGTCATGGCATAAGAAGACTATCTTCTTGTACAAGTCTGGGGTCTAGAGCACATAGATCTTTTCTTAGAAGTAGAACAGACTATCTATGTTTGACCACTCCGAAAAGTACACTGTCTTGGTAGCAGAGTGTTGGAATTCTTAGGCAGCCCTTGCAACTGGCTATTTAAGGTCTCTAGAATGGTTACCTTTGTAGACCTTGGACAGGATACTCTATTCTGCTCCTGTAAGCTCTACTCTTTCTAGGACGTGAACAGCCAGGAACTCCAGACAGAGTAGTACTACATTCTTATTGTTAGAGGACCTATTGCTATAGTCTTGTCTCCACAATAAGATATCTGGTTTCCCCATGGATTGCCCTGGATAGTAATAGAGGGTGAAGTCAAACTATGCTAGGTAAAGAGACCAATGTACTTACCAGTGGTTTAGTTTCTTAGCAATCATGAAATATTCCAGGTTCTTGTGGTCTATCACAAATAGCCACTTACTGATTTGTGAGTTGATGATTTAATAATCAAAAGGCTCAAAAAAGCAAAGTTTAAACAGTAGCAAAAGATATTGTTAAGTCTGAGGTTTATCCTCAGATATACAGTTTTTAAATATATGATTGTAGTAGTCTGTGTACAAGGACAGCCTACTACATAATCACTACCTATTGTTCTATATATAGGAGTGCTATTGTTCTTGAAATAGAGATAACCTCACTATCTTAGAGTAGTCCTTTGTTCTATTCAAGGACAGATAATAATCTATAGGTAAAGATTAATGTTATATGCAAGCATTGAGGATCTTGTATCTCTATAGGATTTTATCACTTCAGGATCTATTTATGGCCAAAAGAAGCACATTTAAGAGAGCTTTACAATGGTCATTGAAACAAATGATTATATCAAGCAGTTTCCAAGATATCAGTGATTTAGTGTCTGGTGACTTGGTAATTGCCAACTGATCTACTGATAACTCAGTGAATACTGATCATCTTGAGATATTTTTGGTACCATTTGAAAGGTCTTCTTAAGGGCTTTTGGTGGCCATTTAGATTGTTGAAATTGGTCAAGTATTCCTAGAGTTATAGTCCAAATGAAGTTTGTGATATAGTTTATCCAGATTTCTACTGGATTGGCCACTCTTTCCAGGAAATGCCTTTACTCTTCTAGTACATGGATGATAGCAAGCATCTTCTTGTCATAGATCTTATAGTTTTGTTCTACTAGAAACAAGGACTTGCTGTAAAACACCACTAGCTGCTAGTTGCTATCTTTTATAGAGTATTGGGACAAAACTGTGTTCATGGCATAGTCTGAGCTATCTGCTTCAATCCAGAAGAGTTCTAAGTCTTGAGGTAAGACTAATACCAAGGTAGAAGTTATGGCCAGTTTGAGAGCTTTGAAGATAGTCTGTTCCTTGTCTCCCCACTCCTATATCCAATTAGAGCATGTCAGGTTGAAAAAGAGTCAGGCTATGGCCAAGAAGTCTTGGATAAAACACCTGTAGAAGTTAATAAAACCCAGTAAGACTTGAATATCAGTCCACAACTCTGGAGTGGGCTATTCTTGGACTCCAGCAATCTTAACAGGATCCATCGAGACCTTATTTTCTGATACCACTAGGCTTAGGTACTCAATGCACTTCTTCTAGAACTCACACTTCTCTGAATAGAAACAGAGCTTGTGTTCTGCGAGGATCTCTAGTACTCTCTAGACAGCCTTGGCATACTGTTCAATAGTTCTAGTGAAGATAAGAATATTGTCCAGGTATACTACCACTATCACTTTGGTAATGAGGTCCCTGAAAATGTTGTTCATCATTATCTGGAAGATGGCCAGACTATTAGTTATTCCAAAGAACATGACTAGAGGCTTGAACAGGTCATAGTTAGTATAGAAGGTAGCCTTCTACTTATCTCTGGGCTTGATGCACACATTGTTAAAACCCTAGCAGATATCTAGCTTGGTAAAGTACTTGGCTCTGTGGAGCTGTGATATGAGTTTGGAGATAAGGGGTAAGGGATACTTGTTCTTCACTGTTATAGAGTTGAGAGCCCAGTAGTCCTGTACCAACTGGAGTGTTAACACTAAGTTGTGAAGACTCAAGGTTTACCCAAGGTAGATGTTCAGAAAGAACTCAATAGAGTTCTCTGTTGAATTTTTCTAGCTACTTATACAAATGTCTATTGGTCTGTACACCTGTCTCCCACAATTACATGACCCTTAGTAATAACTATATATATCTTACATAATCTTTCCTACACTATTTATATCTTTCCCACATTATATTTCTAGATGTTTCCTATCAGATTAATAAATGCATGGGAAATAGTTTCTTCTTTAGAAACTGTCTCATAACACTAGTTTCCTGGTTTCAAGTATAATGTCAGTAAGTATTTTGTTTTTTCTAATATTCTATGAATATATAATTAGTTTATGAGAATTCATGTTTTATTACTATCTACAGCTAGACAAGTTGAGTTGACTTTGATTTCTCAAGTCTCTTGAGCTTTTTTTGAGTGCTATTCACAGTTGAATCTATGTTAAGACTCTAGACCACAAGGGTAAATATATGCTTCAACCTTGAGTCTATGTCAATACTTAATATCTCTTTGCCTCTCTATAAAGGGTCTGGTTAAGGTTTTCAGAAGAGTTATATTAAAAGAATAAATATTGAGGCTTTTAGTCACACTCCACAAGTTAGTCCTAAGACTAAAGAGAATATAGGGTTCCAAGAGAAGTAGGTTTTCAGATAAACCATAGAGAAAGAAAACTTACTGTTCCTTTCTCTTTCTGGATTGTATTTATTCTAACTAGTAATATCACAGAAACTACTATCCTAAGTACTAGTAAGTAACAGTGAGTAACTAGTTGAGTCAGAGTTTATAAATGGGTTAGTCTAAGGTTTCCTTATTTATCCTAAAGTTTATAACTATAATAAGATTTGTCTATAATTACTCTAAGGTTTATCCAATGTTTTCCCTTTTAGTCCAATATCTATAATTAGTCCAATCAAGTCTGAAGTCCTAACCTTAATGTGCTGACATATCATCCATTATCTTATCTTTGTCTCCCTCATCTCTTATCACTATCATTTTCTCTACCATCCACTCGTTATCAGTCCAGGGCTGATAATAGTCATAATCCCAATGTAATTCCATAACAATCTATGTCTCCAGAATAGGCACTTGTTGTCATCTGCCATATAATTGTCTTTGTAGTTGATACATTTGAAGATATGAGGACATGATAGGTTTTTTATTGTCTCTAGACAGAGTGGATTAGTTTTATCATTGGCTTTATAATACTATGCCATGTCTCTATAGTGTTTGAGTTTGTGTGGTCCACTGTATTTTTTGCACTTAGATCTATGAGCTCTACAGGCAAAGGTAGAGTGATCCTATTTCTAGCAGTTATAGCATTGTAGAATACTGGGGTTTATGTTGATATCCCTTATTATTGCAATATACCTACTATAGTTAAAAGAGCAGTTAATTAGTGACTTAGCTTTAGTGCTATTTTGAGTATCCCAAATGTTGATCTAAACAATGGCTATGTCAAACTTGGATGATACTTTAATAATATAAGGTTTTGATACTAGATTAGTTTTATCAAAAAGATCTATGTTCTTGAGATAATTAGTGATTTTCTCTGAGTTGAGGTTAGTGCTATCACTTTGTATAAATAGAATACCTATGATTTTAAGATTGGACTGTGGGAGTCTATGGAAGGAGGAGTTATTGATATTTGCTTCTTCAATAGTTTTGATGTAATTGCTGATAATAGTAAAATCTTTGTTACTAGATACTATGTTAGTTAAGATACTGATACCTTCTATGATGGGGCAGAAACATTCAGTTTGGGTTGCAGATTTGATTGCTTTGAGTTGGGAGTTGATATGACCAACATGGGTATAGGTATCTTTCATAACAATTTAACTTTGTTTCTTGCTGAAAGAAATGATTGTCTGTTTTCTCAAAGGGCCTTTAGTTGTAATTTGGACCTTTTTGATCTTAGGGGCAGCAAAGACAGTCTGGTGCATTTTTAAGATTTTTTTATTGAAGAGTACTAGGAAAGCTTCCTTGATGTAGAGGATATTGACTACTATATTTGTAGTCTATGTAAAAGTGCAACCAGGAAGCTTTAATTCATGGGTTTTTATAGCTATTTTTGATTTTTTTCTTATTTCATTTGAAGGTCAAGGGGGTAACAAGGGAAGAGTTTTCCTGATAGTCAGGTATTTATTATTATCTTGTATGACATGAGAAGGGTTTTCCTTTGCATTTCCTTTGTTGAATTGAGCTGAGATATATTATTGGAATGACTTGTTGTTATTATCTGCAGGAATGCTGTCCTATCCTGATTCATAGATAGCTGATAAAAAATCCCATATAGTATATCCAAACTCTGCAATTTGAATGATATCTTTGATAGTCTTGTTTCCTAATAGTCTTTACCTCATGAAGGTTGCAATTCTCTGAAACAAGCATGCAATATGCAATATTACTGGTATCACTAGTGAAAAACTCATTTGTACCAAATAAAGAGATTGATAAAGAGTTACCATCCCATAGTTGGGAGTCTGTAGGTTGATTTGCTTGGTAAAGTATAACAGATGGAGACAGCTTTAGTGAAGCAGGTATTGTATCTATGTTGAGGCCTTAAGGTATCTTAGTGCTTGTGGTAGGAATTCTGTTGTCAATAGAGGAATTGACATGACTTAGTTGAAGATGTTCCTCTTCTTCTACTTGTTCATCCCAGGTCTTGTTATCTGACTAGTTACATGTTCTCTTAGTATAGTTAATAAATAAAATATATGATTCCATGAATATATCTCTTTGTCTATTGGTTAATGGTGATATCGATTGTTCTCAGGGGTTAGTGCTTTTATACTCTATTAGAGTTGAGATTAATGGTTTATAGTTGGTGGGTTGTGGAATTTGGAAACTGTATGTATTCACTAACTCTTTACTGGGCACTACCATATAAGATGGTAGTACAAGAAAAAGAGGCAATTTTGGGTAGTAAGGTCCTCTTACAATTACTATGATTTAAAGTATTTAACACTGAACTCTGGTAGTTATTCCCTAGTTTGTTTTACAACTTAGCCTCCAAGAAATCAAGTTCCTTCTTCTGAATCACCCTCCTTGAGATAATAAGCCAGTTAGGAGAGTGCTGAAGACTAGCTTCTACTCTCAAAATCTCCTATTTGGTCTAGACTTAATATTATATACAAAAAGTAATATATTAGCATTTACCTAGTAAAGGAGCAATTTGGAACCTATGCTTTACTAAAAAAAATGACAAAGAGTATAAGAGTAATAAGCAGAGCATTTTTAGATAAAGCAATATAGATATATAAGTAGAGCAAATGACAAAAAGAATATAAAATTTACTCTATTAGTTATATACAAACATTAAGGACCTTCTATCTCTATGGGATTTTATTGCCTTAGAGTCTATTTATAGCTAAAAGAAGTGTATTGAAGAGAACTTCATAGTATATATTTAACCAAACAATTATACTTGGTAGTTTTCAAGATATCAGTAATTTAGTAATTGGTACCTTAGTAAGTGAGGAATATGAATCTAGCAGCAACATAACTATCACTACTGCAATTAGGGAGTCCTTTAGATCATGTCCAAGAATCTTAAGTCTATTGGTCTTTTGATATTTGACTAAGTTGATTTTCCATTGGGACAGTATCAAGGAAGATATACCTAAAAATTTCTCCAAGCAACTGAACTATCATATATTGTCCCTTTCCTTCATAGCACTCTTCCAAGTAGTTTCATACCTCTGATGCCAAAATGTATAGAATAATAGCACTGAGTGGCTCCTGCTTTAAATTTAGGGTAATCTCTGCCTTAGTCTGATAATTGTATGTCTGTGACTTTTCATAAGCAGTAGTAATAGCAGGTTGGTCCTTCAGATCTATAGCTATTTCTGGTAGATACTGTTCAGTCCCTTGGACAATTCCTGTCAGACCCCTGAGAAGCAGAATGGTTAAGACTCTGAACTTCCAGTCATGGTAATTTGACCCTGTGCCATTCAAATGAGGGATGTCATACATGCAGTTAAATATAGGGTCCAGATTTGTGTTTATCTCAGTATGACATATGGTTTAAAATAATTTAAGTTCTTCTCTTCTGTTATTGATTTAGGCGATAAGGCCCATAGCCTTCTATTACAGCCAGAGATTGACAGAAGCTGTCAGACAAAAGTCTCAGTTCCTGTAAACACTGAACTGAGGTTTCTAAGTTGAACTACGTGGCACAACTACGTGCTTACCAAGCATAAACTAGATAATTGATAAAAAATGATGAGTAACATGGAGACGAAGAAGAACATGAACCGCTTCACTTTACAACAGCTGTCCTATTATCAAGAACACAGTCCTCCGAATCTTGACAAATTACATCAGCTCCACGTCTATACCCCAACCCTCAGTCCCAGGCTTCGTGAAAGAGAATGTAATGAGTCAGAAAAAAGTCAGAGAAAATGACTAGAGGCGCAGGGGCCAATATACTACTCTGAGATCTGCAAGCCTGCAATACACTGACGCAATTGCGCTTGAAACCCCTTTTTCAGCAACCTCACCTCTCTTTAGTATGACCCTCCGAAAGGAGTCGGAAGACGTTCGCGAAATTGAGCGGATATCCCTTCCAGGTTGATGCAGATCGAACGAGAGTGAATAATAAAGCAGTGATGATCACATCCAACACAACTGTAACAATGAACAACTCTTTGGATGTTGTCAAAGCCAGTTGTTGCTCCTCTCCTAAACCGGGAACAGGCGCCAAGTCAAAGGTAGGATCAGTGCTTGTTCCAACCTGGCGGTACCCGTCGATGAAAGCTTTGGCTGCGGAGCTCATGTAGTCATTCATATTCTTATTGATGGATGGGATATCCAAAGGTGCTATGTCATGTGCGTTGTTCCAACCGACAGAGCTATCGGTCATAAACATATGTGCAGCGACACTGTTGACCAAGTTGTATCCCTCGAGAAAATCAAGTTCAACAAGTGCATCCTGGAATGCATTCGAGAAGATAAGGTTTGCTGTAGTAGAGGGAAAACTGCCATCAGGTGGCTGTCCTGAAGATATGACATTGACGGTTCCATCATTTTCTAGACGAACACGGCCACCAGATATTTTGGGCTGTGCGTCGCACAAAAGAACACTGGCAAGAGGACCGGCTAGCCATGTATCCGACCATGTAATGCCAACACTTCGCTCCACGGAAGCAGCAGGTAAATTATCCAGATTAATTGCAAATCCTGCTGTTGGAGACGTGTTGTCGTGAAAAGAGGAATTTCCCCCGATGAATAAGTAACCACCAGTGCTTGTGTTCATCATGTTGGTAAGAGAAAGGGGACTAATACTGGAGCCTGAAAAAGCTAGTATCGTCAGAACCTCCCATCATTTTGCCTATCATGGAACATACGTGGCACCATCGGACCCTCACTCCCAGGGATGAGAGCAGTACTCCAAAATTGCCCTGCAGCAGAAATGAATAGGCCGACTTCGTTGACGATGATAGATGCGACTTCCCAGCGACAGTTGTGATGAAATTCGACGATGTCAGTATTATACTCTAGGGCCCTATGGGATTTGTTGGAGGGCGGTAAAGACATCAGTGTGTTCGCGGGAAGCTTCAGCCCGAATTGAGCAAGTCCAATTTTTTCTTGCTTAATGATGAGAGCGGCACGTGTTCTGGCGTCAAAGAAATCGCTGAGATTGCCAATCTGAACAATAGTCGGAGCGGCGATCATCGTAGTGCTCATTGTCCCAGGTGCAAGTTGGCCAAGCACCATAAGGGTTAGTGAGGCTAGGAAAGCAAGTTTGAATGTGCTACTGGCATGCTTTGAAAGACAATGTAAGGTGCGGTCGAGCAATCCGGAGTCAATAGTTGACACTCTGTCAGTGGTCCCAGAAACAATTTGTTCCAATTGAACAGACCACTCTCGACTGAAAGCATCAATGGTGATTTTTCCACCAGCAAAAACTGCCAGACTATGCCATACGATGGAGATGACAGTGAGGCCACCTTTGACTCCAGAGTCGCTGAATCCGAGTGTGAGGGGTAATGGTCTAGCTAAGCACACGGAAGCTAAAGCAATGAAACCGGCTTCAATCAAGCAAAATAGGAGGAGACGGATGCGAAAATGGACTATATTCTTTTTGCCTACTCCGAGTCGTGGTTCGGGTGTGGTGTTGCGTGAATCGTGTTCTTCATCATTTTGTAGGAGATTCGCTGTTTGCGATTCAGATGTCGAGATAGGACTCATGATGAGGGCGGCTTATGACAACAACAGGAAAGTGCGTCCAATTTATACATTTCTTGTCCTGTGGAGGTAACATCAGAGAGACCAGTGCTTGGGCAGTGTTGACAACGTTGCGGTCACGGGTCCCACTAAAAAGGTAGTTCTTTAGTCAGAGGCTGTCCTGTGACTCTCAGATCCCACGGGTAATTGTGCTCTGGTAGAAATACTAAGTATAGCTTGATGTCTACCCGTTCATTATCCTATCACTCAGTAGGTCAAGGGAAGGGAGGACCAGAAAACATATGGAGCATTTTTTTCGAATATACAAAGTCTAGGATCAAATATCTAGGAAAGATAAAAGCAAATCAACAGGAACAAACACAACACGCGTCCAAGAAGCGCGAACACTCATTAGCAGATTAATTTCATCCGTCTTTTGTTTCTCCAGTTGTAGATATGGTCGCAACAACAACAGAGCAGGTAAGTCTATTACTTGACCCTTTGTTCCCATGAGCATCAGAACTGATCAAATTTCAAGTTGACAGCGCTCGCGAGTACCACCGTCAGTACGTCCCTTCTGCACCGTCAAGGATGTGTTATACGCTTAATTATTTCAAATCTCATTTCTTGCTCTCTTGCCATTTC
>Ga0153977_1000080_pt1 | contig 29308 bp, 30 predicted proteins | sample TSGA061MetaG_FD_104710 | JGI IMG/M metagenome (GOLD analysis project Ga0153977, IMG submission 104710) | Attine ant fungus gardens microbial communities from Georgia, USA - TSGA061 MetaG | ecosystem: Host-associated > Fungi > Mycelium > Unclassified | place: USA: Georgia, Yuchi Wildlife... | reverse complement strand
GGTGGTGGGGGTGGGGCCGAGGGTGGTGCCGTCTCCGAAGGTGTAGGTGTGGCTGGTTGGTGTGGCGGTGAGGTGGACGGTTTGGCCGAGGATGGTGAGGTCGAAGGTTTGTTGGGTGGCGGTCGTGTAGAAGTTGGTGGGTCCGCCTTTGAGGGTGTGGGGGAAGGGCTGGGCTTCGAGGGTTCCTGGGTTGATGGGGAGTTGGCGGAAGTCGTTGAGGATGCGGGCGGCGATGTCGGCCAGGACGTTGCCGGGTTCAACCCCGTAGAGGCAAGTCGGGCCGGTGATCGCCCGGTATTCGGTCCAGTCCGGGTTGGTAATGGCCTTCGGAGCTTTCTTCCAGACCACTGGAGTTCCTTCCGGGCCGCCCGGTGTAGTCGAAGGACACGTAAGTCCTTGACACCCGAGACCTCCACCGCCGGCGCGGCACATTGTGTCCGCCTTGTACTGATAGGGATCGTCCGTGTCGGCTTTGGCTGATGCCATGTTGGTGGAGGGCACGCCAGTGACTGGATCAATGGTGAACTCGGCGCTGATGTTTATGGCCGTGTCGTGTTTTCCAATGCTGACCCGCGGCTCGTCTTCTGCAAATGACGGGACACTGCCGAACACTGTTTGCACTGTTAGGGCCGCCAGAACCATCAGGCTGCGGTGAGAGGCTTGCACAACTAACCCACGATCAATCCGTTATCGATGACCTGCCAACCGCCGTTCCGATAGCTAGCCATGACGGCTTCGGCAGTGTTGTACTCCGGCGTCGGTTGCTGTCCGGAATTCCCATCAGCGTCAAAGTACTGAATTTGTTCTTGAAGGACCTGCACCTTAGCGGCCTGCGGGTCCGCCTGGTCTCGCCAGAGTACTTCTATGACCGGTGTAGTGATGCGGCCTCCGACTACCCAGCGGCCTTCCGCATAGTTGACCTCTACTGCCTTTTTGTAAGCGGCGCCGGACAGTGTCGTGACATCCGTGCCCCGACCCCACGGTCCCAGATCACCAGTCTCCGTCGCGTAAGAGTACGTCGCGTACCAGTACCCAATGAACGCCTCCAGCCCCGCCTTGGAGTTCTCCCTCGCCAATTCCGGCATCACGGGCACCGGAACGTTCTGCGCCTTCCCGCTCGCATCCGCCGGTTTGTACGCGGCCAAAGCTGACTGGGTAGCCGAAGCAGCAGGCGACGAAACGCTTGAGGTGGGCGACGCCGTCGTCGGGCTTGTCTCCGAAGGGCCCGCACCGGGCGTCCCGCCTTGGCAACCGCTCAGAAGCACCGCCGCCAGGATGGACGACAATATGGCAGACGAAAGGCGTGACATGACAAGCTCCCCAACAGCTGTTCGACGGTGTGGCGGCCAGTCTAAGCAGCGGGCGGGAGGAGATTCACGTCGGAAAAGCGGTCCTGTGGATAACACCCAAGGAAAGTTACCCCCGCAGCTTCTCCATATCCCTGCGGTCCTTCTTTGTGGGTCGGCCGGCGCCGCGGTCGCGCTGGGGCAGGCCAAGCTTGGGTGCCACCGGGCGCGGCGGAGTGTGGTCGGTGAAGCAGTGCGACGCGGCTTCGGCTCCGACGCGTTTGGCGATGAGTCGTCGCACTTCAAGGATCCGTTCCCAGCCGGATTCGCGGACCCGGATGGTGTCGCCGATGATCACGCTTTGCGACGCCTTGACCGGGTTCCCATTGATACGGATGTGCCCGGCGCGGCAAGCGGCAGTGGCTGCGGAGCGGGTTTTGTAGGCGCGGATCGCCCACAACCAGGCATCAACGCGGACGTTCGCTGGGGATGACGACGGAATACTCATGATCTGAACGAGTCTAACCGGGCGTGACGCGCACGACGAGAACGCCGGGAGAAGTCCGGAACGCGGGAAAGGTGCCGGGTTCGCTGCACCGCTCCGGCGTACTCGCACCGCTCCGCCGTACTCGCGCCGCTCCAGCGAACTCAGCGACAGCAGCAGCGAAGGCACCTACCGCACCGTCACCTCAACCCGCTGCGCCATGTTGTTCCCGATGCCCTGGTAGTTCCACACCTGCTCCGTAGGCTGCAGTGCCCCCGAGGTATCCATCGCCCGGCACCGCAACACGTGGTCGCCCGGGCTCGCGACCCACACCATGGACCACGAGCGCCACGCGAAGTCCCCCAAAGGCGCATCCAGGTGCGCAGGCATCCACTCGCCGTCGATCCCCACTTCCACCCGTTCCACGTCGCCGTGACCGGACCATGCGCGGCCGTGCAGCATCACCGGACCGGCATCCACCACGCGGCGTCGGGTGAAGAACTCCGGGATCCCCGGCGGCACCATCAAGGAGCGCACGCGGATATGGGTGACAGGGATACCGGGGCCATCCGGACCCTGCAAATAGTGATAGGCAACAGACTGCTGCCATCCCATGAATCGCGACGTCACAGCTTCGATCGACGTCAACCACTTCACGCTGGCCATCCCGTACCAACCCGGGACAAGGAGCCGCAACGGGAATCCATGCTGCAGCGGTAAAGGCTGGCCGTTCATGGCATAGACCAGCATGACTTCGGGGTGCATGGCCTCTGCGACGGAAAGACTGCGGGCATAGGGCTCTTCGGCGCCGCCCTGGATGCCGTTGTCCGCACCGGTAAAAACAAGTTCGACGGCGTCACTCGCCAACCCTGCCTCCTCCAGCAGGGGTGCCAAGGGAGTTCCGGTCCACTCGGCGGTGCCCACCGCGCCAAGCACCCACGGCTGACTCAAGGGACGCGGCTGGAGGAGTGAACGCCCGTTGCCCGCACATTCAAGCGTGACGGGCATGGTGACGGCTGGCCGCGCTTTGATGTCCTCAAGGCTGAGTTCAAGGGTGCGGTCGACAGCCCCGCCCAGGCGCAACCGCCACGTATCAAGTGACAGGTGCGGGATGTCGAAGTGGATCAGCAGGTAGTGCAGGCCCGCAGGAGTGATGTCGTCGTGCAGGGCCTCGAGCGGCATGGAATGGTTCCGCCCGGAAAGCTGCAGTTCTTCGGGGGTCAGGGGACCTTCGGTCGGCTGCCCGGTGACTGCGGCCTTCGCAGCCACTTGCTTGAGGTGATCGTTGGACATGGGACGGCGGCGTTCTACTGGAAGCTAAACGCTGCGGAGTGCCGCAGCACTTAGGACAAGGATCACGCCGGGGGCGAACCTGCGTCAATACCTCGTTGCGAGGCCCGCTCTGCGCGCTAAAACAGGCGCAAAGAACGCAAAGCGGGCCCCACAACGGAAGGCGGCTACCGGCGTCGCAATTCCGGGTACTCAAGGTGCGGCGCTACGGTGCCGGCGTCGCGCTCGAGAAAGTTGACGGCGGGAGCAACAATGTCGTCGATTTCGTCCAGAATGGCTTCGCTGAGCACCACATCCGCGGCCTTCAGATAATCGGTCAGATGGTCCTCGGTGCGGGGGCCGATGATGACGCTGGTCACGGCAGGGTGGTTCAAGGCAAAGGCGACAGCCAGCTGAATAAGCGTCAATCCGTGCCGTGCTGCGAGCTGGGCCAGCGCATCGGCTGCGTGCAGTTTGCCCTGGTTGAACGGCGCGTTCACATCAAAGCGACCGGGGAGCGCGGAGAAGCGCGAGCTCTCCGGCTGCCCGGCCCCGACGCGGTAACCGCCAGCCAGCCAGCCGCCGTCGAGCGGCCCGTAGCTCAAAACCCCGACGCCGTACTGCTGGGTGATGGGGAAAACGTCGCGTTCGTTGGCACGCACCAGGAGCGAATACGGCACCTGGTCCACCACCGGCGGGGTCAAGTGGTTGGTATTCGCGATCCACTGGGCCTCAACAAGTTGGGCCGGGCTGAAAACGGACGTGCCGTAGTACAGGATCTTGCCCTGGCGGATGAGGTCGTTGAGGGCGGTGATTGTTTCCAGCAGGTCCGTGTTGTAGTCCGGGCGGTGTGCCTGGTAAAGGTCGATCCTGTCCGTGTTCAGTCGCCGCAAGCTGTCCTCCACAGCCCGGACAATCCAGCGGCGGGAGTTGCCCGCGTGCGCCGGGTTGGACCCCATTTGCCCGTGGAACTTGGTGGCGAGGAAGACGTCGTCGCGCCGGCTGTGGATTGCCTGGCCCACCACGGTTTCGGCTTCCCCCTGGGAATAGATGTCCGCGGTGTCGATGCTGGTGATACCGGCATCGAGCGCGGCCTTGATGATGCGGATGCTCTCTGCGGGACCTGTGGGTGCGGCGCCGGTGCCGAAGTTCAGGGTGCCCAGGGTGAGCGGGCTGATCAGGGCGCCAGTGCGTCCAAGCGTTCGTAGCTCGTTGAGGCTCATGTCGGCTTCCTGTGGATGGATAGTGCTGGTGTCCAGGCCGGGGCGTTGGCCTTGGACGGGATGTTCAATCGAGGCTACACACGGCTGGGAGACGCATAAACGCAAATGGTAGAACTTCTTCGTTTTTCGTCTTGCGGGGTAATGGAAGCGGCCTTACTTCGCGACATTTCTTGACACACAGCAACACAAATGTCTTGCGGATCAACAAATATTGCCGTTCTTGCGGGCGGGTGAATTATGGGAAAGGAACTTAGGAAACGCACGAAAGGGACAGCGGGATGACACAGACCACAGTGGAAGAAACGGCGGCCATCAAGGCGGCTTTTGCGCAGTTCCCCTCCGGAGTTGCCGCCTTCAGCGCGATGGTGGACTTCACGCCGGAAGCGTTGGTGGCGTCGTCGTTCACCGTGGGTGTTTCACTGGAGCCGCCGCTGGTCATGTTCGCAGTGCAGAACTCGTCCACAACCTGGCCCAAACTGCGCCAGGCCCAGCGGCTTGGCGTCTCTGTCCTGGCAGAGGGGCAGGAAGCTGCGTGCCTGCAGCTGTCGTCCAAAACCCGGGACCGGTTCGCCGGGTTGGAGACGAGTGTCAGCGACTCGGGCGCCGTGCTGATCGATGGCGCCGTGTTGGGTTTCGAATGCGAAATAGTTTCCGAAACGCCCGCCGGTGATCACGCGATCGTGGTTCTCGAGGTCAAGGCGACCACCGTCAACCTCGACTCCAAGCCGCTGATCTACCATGGCGCGGCGTTCCGTCAGTTGGCCGCGTAGTCCAGCACGCCCGTTTCAGGAGTTTCGGGCAGCACCGCTGAGCGATCCCTTTTTTGCAGGGCCCTGGGACTTCCCCTTTGGGGACGTAACGGGGTCCTGCTTCCTGGGTGCGTTGACCGGGGTCTGGTTGTTTGACGACGGCGCGGGCTCGTCAAGGTCGCGGACCGTCACCTTGATGGGTGGCGGCTGCTGGGCCTTGGCGCGTTCGGCCTCGCGCCGGTCAGCCTCGGCAACCGCATCAGCCCAGTCCTTCGCAAGGACGGGCGGTTCTTTGGTGGCGGCCACGACGATCGGGTGGTGCGCGGTCTGGTGTTCGACGGCGGACTTGACCTCGGCGGGTTTGGGCAGCTTCCGGGGGTCCACCTTGGATTTCCACGCGCCGTCCTTGACGGCGGCCGACGCACCTGAGATCCGGCGTCGGGTCCCTCCGAGCAAGTCCCGCTTGGGCGTGGCGGGTGCGGCGGACGTGGCGGGCGCGGTGGGTGCGGCGGGCGTGGCGGGTGCAGCCGGTGACTGCGCAGCCGAAGCTACAGGTTCCATGGCTGGCGCCGCAGCGGGTGCAGACTCCTCAGCCCCGCCGATGACCGGGTCCGGTACGTATGCGGGCCGAGGGGGAAGGTGCACGATGGGAGTGGTGTCTTTCTTGGGGAAGATTCCAATCAGCGCCAGGAGAATGACAGAGACCAGCCGCCCCACTCCGGCAACCACCAGAGTGATGATGACAACCAACCCGAGCCCCAGGAACATCAGCACAGCAAGGCCCAGCGTCCCCAAATACGTCAGGTTGATGGCGAGTGTTGTCGGATCCTCCACGTAGCCTCCCCTGGCTGTCGTTTTGCGATGCGCGCATTGCCCACCCAGCTTGCTTATCTAGCGTAAGGTCCCGCACCGACGGAATCACGCGCCGCAGCCCACTCTGGCAGGGTTGTTTCGAACCTGTTATCTCGCATGGGAAAATATGTTGCCCAGCTCTCATTTACAGCCCAGATTGGCGCGTCGTGACCCCTGACCACACCCGACTCCGCAACGGCGCTTGCCCCTGCCTTTCCGGCGAACAGTACGACCAATGTTGTGGCCGGTTCCATCGCGGTGAAGCTGATGCGCCCACCGCTGAACAGCTCATGCGGTCCCGGTATTCGGCCTTCGTGGTGCTGGAACCTTTGTATCTGCTGCGGACCTGGCATTCCTCCACGCGGCCCGCATCAATGGACCTTGACCCGGACCTCCAGTGGCGCCGACTGGACATCCTTGGCACCTCGAACGGCGGCCCGCTTGACTCGTCGGGCACTGTTGAGTTCGCGGCGCACTACAGGTCCGACGGCGAACGCGGCGTCCAGCGCGAACTCTCCCGTTTCGTTCGGGAAGGCAAGCGTTGGTACTACGTGGACGGGGACGTACTCCAGTAGCTCACCGGTACTTGCGGTGGAGCGTCTCCTTCGTCGAAGGGCCGGGGGAGGCATCGCCGATCCAGGGGCCAGTTCCTTCGGATTGGTCCAAGACTCCGGCCTCCAGCCAGGCGTAGTCGCCGTCGAGGACTTTCCGTGAGAGATCATGGTCGCCGTCGTCGGTGTTCCGCCACAGCTGCTCGAAGTACTCATCCACCCGTACACGGGCCTGTTCGCAGAAGGCCTCGGCCAGTTCGAAAGCGGCTGCACCCCGTTCAGGGTGGGTCCGCAGGAGCGACTCGGCCCGGGAGCAGCAGGCCGCCATGGCGAAGAGTTCCGCGCCGATGTCCACGATCCTGCCCAGGAACGCCTGCTTGTGCTCAAGCTTGGCCTGCCACCGGCCCATCCCGTAGAACGTCTGCCGGGCGAGGCGTCGCGAGGACCGCTCAACAAAGCGCAACTGCTTGGCCAGCCGCCCGAATTCGGCGTACGACCGGGGGTCCATCCCGGCGCCCGCAACCAGCTTGGGCAACCAGCGGGCATAGAACCCGGAAGCCCCGACGGCGGCCCTCGCCTTGTCCTGCAGGCTCGCGTCCGCCGAGGCGAGGTCGCCCGCGGCGGCGAGGTGGGCGTCCACGGCCTCGCGTGCGATCAGGAGTTTCATGATCTCGCTGGACCCCTCGAAGATCCTGTTGATGCGAAGATCGCGGAGCAGTTGCTCGGCGGGTACCGCCCGTTCCCCGCGGGCTTGGAGGGAATCGGCGGTTTCGAAGCCGCGGCCGCCACGGATCTGCACCAGTTCATCGGCGATCCTGCAGCTCAGTTCAGTGGACCACAGCTTGGCCAGCGCCGCCTCGATGCGGACGTCCTTTTGGCCGGCGTCGGCCATCTCGGCGGAAAGCTCAAACACGGCCTCCAACGCAAAAGTGGTGGCTGCGATGAAGGCGATCTTCTTGCCCACGGCCTCGTGCTGGCCCACCGGGCGGCCCCACTGCGTCCGGGCATTGGACCATTCGCGGGAAATCTTGAGGCTCCACTTTCCAGCAGCAACGCAGAGGCCAGGGATGGAAAGCCGTCCGGTATTGAGGGTGGTGAGCGCGATCTTGAGCCCCTGGCCCTCGCGCCCGAGCCGGTTGGCGGCAGGCACCCGCACCTGGTGGAACCGCGTTACGCCGTTCTCGATGCCACGCAGGCCCATGAAGGCATTCCGGTTCTCCACCGTGATGCCGGGGGAGTCCATCTCCACCACAAAAGCGGAGATGCCGCCCTTGTGCTCGGTTCCGTCGGCATCCGTGTGGGCAGGAACCCGGGCCATGACCACAACAAGTTCAGCAATGACACCGTTGGTGGTCCAGAGTTTCACGCCGTCCAAAAGATAAGAACCGCCGTCGTCGGAAAGTACGGCAGTGGCGCCCATGCGCGCGGGGTCGCTGCCGACGTCGGGCTCTGTCAGGAGGAACGCGGTGATGGCGCCGGCGGCGCAGCGCGGCAGGTATTCCTTCTTCTGCTCCGGCGTGCCGAACTCCTTGACGGGCTCCGGTACACCGATGGACTGGTGCGCGGAAATCAGGGCGCCAAGGCTTGGGTGGACGGACCCCAGGAGGGCGAGGGCGCGGCCGTAGTACACCAGGGAAAGGCCCAGCCCGCCGTATTCGCGCGGGATCTTCATGCCGAACACGCCGAGGTCGGCGAGCCCTGCCAGGTACTCGTCCGGAATCCTGGCGTCGCGTTCGATCTGCCGGCCGGACATGGTTTTGGCAAAGGCCAACAACCGGGCCATGAACTCTTCGCCCCGTTCCACGTCGTCCGCCTTGGCTTGTGGCCACGGGTGGATCAGGCTGAGGTCGAAGCTGCCCAGATACAGGCCTTTGGCGAAGCTTGGCCGGTTCCATTCAGTTTCGCGGGCAGCCTCGGCGACAGCGCGGGCTTCTTCTGCTGTGGCATTGACGCTTGCGGCGGTGAGGCTGCTGTCTGTAGCGGACGTCATGGGATAACTCCTCTAGCCGGTTGTGCCGGATGGAGCCAGGGTCCGCCGTGGGTGGGAACCCTTCAGCTGTCCCTCAATGCTACCCGCGGGTAGCTACCCGTGCCAGAGGAAACCTGGGGCTGGAATTCCGCCGGAATCTCCACCTGCCCGGCGTGGTGGACCAGGCTGTCCCACGCAAAATTGATGCCGTGGACAAGGCCGCCCAGGACGGCTTTGACGATGTACCAGGCCGTCCCCATGGCACCGATCAGAACAATCGTTGCCATTGCTGCGGCCGCAATGAAGGCGGCCAGAATTACAGCGAAGAACAGCGTTCCAATAACTACATACGTGCCTGTTTCCAGCGCAGTGACATCGAAATCCATGGTCCCCCCCGGAGCGACATTGCGTGATTTGACGCGGCGTGCCTGCGTCGATGATCTGACATTAGGGGCGGCGGTGTTTTCCGGCCAGTGCCGACGCGTGTCATTGCGGCGTTGATATCCGATCGAAACCGTACCGGAGGGTAAGTCACGGAATGGTTGCGGCCAGCCGGCCAGGAAGCTCCCGACGGCGGTACTTCCGGCCCGCTCGACGCCCCCGCGACGCTCTGCGTTAACCTTGTACGGGGCAGTTTCCGCTGCCAGCCAGGTTTCGCAGCAGCTGAAGGAGAGTAGTTGTCCCGTTCAGCCATGTCCTCCGCCGAGGCAATCGGCGCGAGGCTCCGCGACCTCGAACAACTCACCAAGGGCCCGGCGTGGGCCCTGACACGCTCCGCGCCGTGGGTCATCGCCGTCCTTCAGGCGTCCTTTACCCGCACCAGGCCGCAGCTTCCGCTCGAAGAGTTCCACGCCGACGTCGACGCTTTCCTTGAGCAGCTCAGGCGGCAGGATCCGGCGCTGGGCGGCCAGCAGAACGGCAAGCTTTTCGGTGACGAATGGACGCGCAAGCAGTTCCTGACCCGCCGCAACCAGTCCAGCCAGATCGTCTACGAAGTCACCGAACCCGCTGCCCGTGTGCTCGCCTTCCTCGACAGCCTCTCCAGCGAGCGGTCCACACTGAACGGTTCCAGGCTCGGCACGCTGCTCGGCGATGTGGAGAAGCTTGCCAACGAAACCAACCCGGACCAGAGCGCACGCCTGGAAGCCCTGGAGGAGGAAATCCAGGAGCGGCAGCAGCTGGTGGAGGACATCAGCTCCGGCGAATTCGACGGCCTCCTGGATGACGAAGAAGCTGTGGAGGCTGCCGGAAACATCCTGGACCTCGCCGCAAGCCTGCCCGCCGACTACAAGAAAATGCGTGACCGCATTGAGGAGCTGGTGGGCGAGCTCCGCAACCAGATCATCGAGGAGTCGCTCAGCAAGGGCGCAACCATGGCCCAAGTGCTGGAGGCTGACAAACGGCTGCGCCAGAGCCCGGAAGGACGTACCTTCCGATCGTTTACGGCCTTCCTGGAGGATCCGCAGCAGCAGCTTCGTTTCCGCTCGGCCATCGGCGAGGTGCTGAGCAGGCAGTTTGCGGACGACCTCTCCCACGAGGACCGCGAAACGCTGAAGAACCTCGTCGCGGAACTGCGGTACCAGCACAGCCAGATCCAACGGATCTACGGAAAACTCTCGGAAAGCCTCAATACGTACATCCAAAGCGACGACGTCCGGCAGTCCGTCAGCCTCCGCAAGGTGCTGGCTGAAGCCGAACAGGCCATCCGATCCCTGCCCTATGAACGCGACCGGCCCGGACTGGTGCCTGGACCTGTGCTGTTCAACGCCGGTTTCGAGTCCCTGGCCATGGTCAAGCTCTTCGACCCGGACGAGTTCGCCACGCCCCCGCGGCTTGCCGATCCCATCGCGTTCAGCGACTCGGACAGGGTCCGCTCGGCCCGCACCGGCAAAGCGCGGCCCGATGTTGTGCGGGCGGCAATGGCCGGCTCGTCCACGTTGGGTGAGGCCTGGGAGAACCTGCCCGCGGAAGAGCGGCATATCAACAGCGTCCGGACCCTCCTGTCCATGGCCTTGCACACCGGCGCGGCTTTCGACCGCGCCGCCTGGGAACACATCGACTTCGAACAAATCGACGGCAGCATCCGCACGGCGTACCTGCCTGTCGTCACGCTGAATGAGGATTCCAATGACTGAGGACATCACGACGACGGACATCACCGAAGCGGACGACGTTACGGAAGCGGACGACGTCACCGTGGAAGAGCAGGCTACCGAGGAGGCTGCCCGTGTCTCCGAGGAGCCCGCGCACCAGCCGGACCCGTTCCGGATCACGCCGCGCGATACTTTCGTGGACGGCGCTGCGCTCTTCCCCGGCGACACCGGCGTGCTCCCGATGAAAGTCCGCCACGCCTTGGTGAAGCTCCTCAAAGGTCCCTACATCGATGGTGGCCGCGACGAGAAGCTGTGGACCACGCTCCTGGACAACCAGTTGATTCTCCGCAGCCGCCTCTCGGAACTGTTCCTCACCCTCCAGCTGGACCACGATCGCAAGATCGCAGTCCTTCGACCCGTTGATCCGGAAATTATCGGGGCGGGCTCCCGCTCCAGCATCCTGCGCCAGCAGCGGGCTTTGAGCCGGGTTGAAACCATCGTTCTGCTGCGTCTGCGCCTCCTCCTGGACCGCCACGTCACAGCCCAGACCGATCCCACGATCACCCGCGAGGAGATCTCCGACCTCGTAGCGAACTACACCCCGTCCGGCCAACAGGACGCCCTGCGCGACTCCGACGTGGTCACCCGCACCATCACCAAACTCCTGGCCCGGCAACTCCTCCTCCCCACCCCGCTGGATGACACGTACACCATCAGCAACGCCCTTCCAATGGCTCTCCCCTTCGAAAACATCGGCGACATCCCCGCCCACATAGAAGCCCTCGTGGCAGTGGCGGCGGACGAGTCCGGCACGGAGCCTTTACTGGAGTTGGATTCTGAGAGCCCCGACACCTCTGCTGACGAGGACGACGACACAAGCGGCGATGCCGGAGACATGCGGCAGCATGCGTCCAAGCGAGGAACGAGCGAGCATGCAGAGCATGTGTCCGGTACCGCCGCGGACAGCGACGCGCAGCCGAACGCAACAGATGCTGAAGGGACACAGAAGTGACGATCGCAAGCATGCTCCCCCTCGGCGAACTGACGAATCCGGGCCAGATGCGTTTGGCCCTCGTCCAGGTGGTCAACTGGGGCACCTTCCATGGCGCCCACACCATGCACGTGGACCGCAAGGGCACGCTGCTGACCGGTAATTCCGGTGTGGGCAAGTCGACGCTCTTCGATGCCATGCTTCGCGTCTTTGATGCGCGCCCGCGCTCGAACGAGGCTGCTGCCCAACGCTCCGGCGGGGCTGTGGAGGACAAGAGGACCACCTTCACCTACATGCGCGGCAAGGTCGGTGATAAGGCAGTCGGGGACAGCTCGGCCAGTGCCTTCCAGCGCCCTGGTGCCACCTGGTCCGCCGTCGCGCTGACGTTTGATAACGCTGCCGGCACGAAGGTGACGGTGTCGGCGCTGTTCGACCTGCCGAAGAACGGCACGGAGTCGAGCGTTGGGCGTTTCTATGTGATCGACAGCAAGCCCTTGGACCTCGAAGCGATCGAGGGGATCGCGCAGAAGCGGTTTACCAAGGGCGCGTTGGAGGGCATCTTCCCCGACGGGCAGGTTTTTGACGTTCACAAGGCCTTCGCCGAGAGGTTCCGGCGGCTGCTTGGCATCAACTCGGACCAGGCGCTCCCGCTGCTGCGCGTCATCCAGGCCGGCAAGGGCTTGGGCGGCAGCGTCAACACGTTCTTCCGGGACCAGGTCTTGGATGCCCCCGCCACGTTGGCCGCTGCTGACGACGTCGTGGAGGAATTCAGCAACCTGATGTCCATCCGGCAGCGGCTGGAGGATGTTCGGCTGCAGCGCGACCAGTTGGCTCCGGTTCCGGGACTGAACAAGGAGTACGCCCAGGCCTTGCTTGACGCCAACCGCCTCCGCGAGCTGGCCGGCGAGGAATTTGAAGCCTATAAACAGCAGCTCGCGGTTACGGTGCACGCCAAGACATTGGCCCGTTTCAAGGAGCTGGCGCAGTCCAAGGCGCAGGAACTCGCCGCCGAGCGTGTGGTCCGCGATGCCCTGGCCAAGGAGCTGCGGGACCTCGAACTGGACTACAACAACCGCGGCGGCAATGCGATTTCGGCCATTGAGCAGTCGTTGGAGAACGCAAAGGTTGGCCTGAAGCTGCGTCAGCAGGTTGAGGACTCGGCCAAGAAGGCGTTGGCTGATGCCGGGCTGAACCTTGAATGGTCGGCCGAAGGCTGGGATCAGGCCCATGAACAGGCAGCCGCCCGATCGATCGAGTTGAAGGACGATTCGGAAGCCCTCAAGGAACTCCGTTTCGAGGCATTCGATGGCCATGCAACCAAGAAGCGTGAGCTGGCTGCGGCCCAACAGGAATTGTTGTCGTTGCGGTCGCGCAAGTCCCTGCTGCCGCCGTCGAGCATTGAAAACCGTGCCGCCATCGCAGCCGCGACCGGCGTCCCGGAAGAGCGGATGCCCTTCGGCGGCGAATTGATCGACCTCGCCGAGGGGCAGGACCAATGGCGGCCGGCGGCCGAACGCGCCCTGCGTAGCCTGGCCACCACCTTGCTCGTTCCGGGGGAGCACTTTGCCGCCGTCACGCGATACCTGAATGACAACACCGTTCGTGGCGCGCTGCGCGCGGTGGACGTCTCCAAGCCGCTCGCCGGCGGGGCACTGGCTGTGGAGGACGTGTCCGACGGCGATCTCTTGACCAAGTTGAGCATCCTCACCTCGGGCGGCAACGCCGACGCCGGGGAATGGATCCGGGAGCGGATCGCCCTGGACTTCGCATATCCCTGCGTTGAGGACCCGGACGAGCTTGCCTCGATGGACAAGGGCTTGAGCCTGGGCGGTGTGGTCAAGCGCAACCGGCACACAGTTGAGAAGGACGACCGCTTCACCAGCCGGCAGGATTATGTCCTCGGCTTCGACAACGCTTCCAAGCTTGAACTCGTTGCTGCCCGCGTGGGCGAATTGGAGAACGAGCTGACCAAGGCTGCTGAACTGGCCCAAAGCCGTGAGGACTCGCACCAAGGCATGGCGCGCCAACTGGAAGCCCTGCGACGCGTGGCTGAAGACGAGCGCCCCTGGGAGCAGGTTTCAGCAGCTGTCGCGGCGGACGAGTTGGCCCGGATTGAGCAGCGCCTGGTGGATGCATTGGCAGCCCAGGCGGACCTCGAACCGCTGCGCGCCAACATCGAAACGGTCCGGGAAAAGCACCAGTCCTCCACAGGAGTGGCGGCTGTGCTGCAGAGCGAATACAAAGCGCTCGACCACAAGATGACCACGGCTGACGGCCTCCTGGATGCGGCGAGGCTCAAGCTTGAGCAATCACCGCCGTCGGCCTCTACCGTCACTGCGCTGGAACCGTATTTCGACGGCGTCGCGGACGTCTCCGAACTGTACGAGCTCGACAACCTTGCCAACAGCGTCCGGAACAAACTCCTGGACGAGCTGCACGAGGCGGAATCCCGCAGCCAGGCGACCGCCGAACGGCTGACGCGCATGTTCGAGGCGTTCGTCCGCGACTGGGGGAGCGCCATCAGCGCCGACCACGGCACCTCAATCGGTGCCGCAGGCGACTTCGAAGCCCGCTACCACGCGATCGTGAGCGATGGGCTGCCCGCGCAGGAGGCCGAGTTCCGGTTGTTCTTCAACCAGCGCACGCACGAGTCGTTCAGCACGCTCCTGCATCTTCTCGATGAGGAACGCCGCAGCATCACCAGCCGGATCCTTCCCCTGAACGGCATCTTGTCCGAGGTCAATTTCCACGAGGGCAGCTTCCTGGAGCTGGACATCAAGCAGACGCTGCCGGCGACGGCCAAGGTGTTCAAAGACGCCATCCAGAACGCCTTGAAAACCAAGCACACGCGCTCTTCCCGCGCCGCTTCTGCCGCTGGTTTGGCCGAAACGGACGACGACGCCGAGCTCACCGCCCGGTACAAGTCGCTGGAAACCCTGGTGAAGCGGCTCGGATCGCAGACACCGGAAGACCGGCGCTGGCGTGCCGAAGTGCTGGACGTCCGCGGGCACGTCTTCATCCAGTGCAAGGAACACCGCGAGATCGCTTCGAAGCCGGGCAAGACCGGAAAGGCCGGCAAGAAGAAGACCGAAGTCTTCATGCACGCCGACACCGGCTCCATGTCCGGTGGTGAGCGCCAACGGTTCACGGCCTTCATCATGGCTGCTGCGCTGAGCTACCAGTTGGGCATTGCCGAGCAAGGCTTTACGACGTACGGCACAGTGATGATGGATGAAGCCTTCGTGCTGGCCTCGGAAGAGTTCGCCGGAGCGGGCATCAAGGCGCTTCACGAATTCGGCTTCCAGCTGTTGCTGGCCGCGCCCGAAAACGTGATCGACCTGTCCAGGCACCTTGGTTCGGTCACGGAGATCCTGCGGGACAAGCGAACCAACCGCTCGGGCGTGCTCACGGCTCCCGTTATCGCGGGGCCCGCCGAGCCTGGGGCGTGGCGGTCCGAAGCCAACCCCGTGGACATCGTCCTGCGATAGAAAGCAACGCGGGGTCACTTATGGCCCTTTGGGAGGCCCTTTATGGGCCATAAGTGACCCCGCGTTGCTCCAGGGTGCTAATTGGAGCCGCGCACGCGGTCCAGGAATTGCTCGGTCCGGGACTCCAGCCCTGCGATCTGCCGGACCACCACGGCGGCGGGGTCCGGGTTGATCTCGTTGGCCGGCGGTTCTTTGCGCACGTTGGCGCAGCAACCGAACTCGGCGCAGATCAAAGTGCCCACGGTGTTCCCGTCCTTGCCGGATTGCCCGGCCTTCCTGGCAACCCACAGGTAGACGTCGTCCTTGGAGAAGACATCCCGGCACAGCTCGCACAACACCACACGCTTCTTGCCGGAACCTCCCTCGGGAGCGCGGAGCATGATTCCCGTGAGCTTGCCCCGGTAGGGAAACACGAGGTATCCGCGCTGGGGCATTTTCTCGTCACGCCATCCCAGGAACTCAAGGTTTTCCCAATCAATGGTGTCGAAATCGCGGGGGAGATTCGCCTTGGCTGCCTCGGAGCGGCTGGCATTGATGAAGGATGAACGGATCTGTTGGGCAGTGATTTTCTGCATGGCAAAGCTTCTTTCGGAAATGGTCGACGTCGGCAGCGCGGCTGGCGCTGCCTGGTGGCACTGGGGCGTCGGTCACCGAAGATGTTGCCAAGGCACAACAAAGAAGCCAGCGGTTGCGCTGGAGCTTGATTCTTTGGTGCTACTTGCTTGGTGCCGACGTGCGGGGGAGTGCCAAGCAGGCCAAAATGGCCACCTCGCCAACCATGGCTGCAGCAACTGGAACAGTGCGCACGCTCATCCCCTCGTCGTTTCCTGAAAGCGGTAGTCCGCCATCACCCATCCTAACCCCACCAAAAAGGGAGGCAGGCTTGGATAGGGCCCGTAAACGCCCGAACAAGGACCAGGTTTGACCCCCGTTGCTTGGATGGGGTGATTAGGTGACGCAAACGTTTCGTAATTATCGGGAGGGTAGGCTAGCCTTACTTAGGTTCGCATCACTTACCTAAGGAGTACCGTGGCATCCCTTCTCCCACGCCGCGCCCTGCTGAAAACTGCAGGTACCGCGACGGCCGCCCTGGCCGCCGTCGCCCTTTCCCTCACTGGCTGCTCCACCGGACCGGCCACGTCGACGCCGGCAACCGAGCAGGCCGAGTCTGCCGCATTCCCCGTGACCATCAAGAACGTCTTTGGTGAGACCACCATCAAGGAACAGCCCAAGCGCGTAGTCACCGTTTCGTGGGTCAACGACGACGTCGCGATCGCCCTGGGCGTTGTGCCGGTTGGTGTGCCCAAGAACGAATGGGGCAACAACGACAAGGGATCCACCCCGTGGAAGGACGCAGCGCTGGAGAAGCTCGGTGCGGGCTTTGGCACCGACAAGGCTCCCGTCCAGTACTCCGAGGCAGACGGCATCAACTTCACCGAGATCGCCAAGCTCAGCCCCGACGTTATCCTGGCCGCGTACTCCGGCCTGGAAGAGGCTGACTACAAGAAGCTCAGCGAAATTGCCCCAGTGGTTGCCCAGCCCGAGCTGGCCTACGGCACACCGTGGCAGGAAAGCACCACCCTGATCGGCAAGGCACTGGGCAAGGAAGCCGAAGCCAGGAAACTGGTGGAGGACACCGAGGCCACCATCAAGGACAAGGTCTCCAAGTACCCGCAGATCAAGGACAAGACCTTCATCTACGGCAACCTGGAGCCCGCCAAGGGTGACGGCGCCAACGTCTACACCGCCATCGACAACCGCCCCCGGTTCCTCTCCGAAATTGGCATGAAGCTGGCCCCCGTCGTCACGGACAACACCAAGTCGAACACGGAATTCTTCATCCCGTGGTCCGCGGAAAAGGCCAACGAGCTTGAGTCCGACATCTTCGTGACCTGGGTTCCCGAGGCTGCAACGGCCGACGCCATCAAGGCCGACCCGCTGCTTGGCCAGATCCCGGCCATCAAGAAGGGCGCCCTGGTTGCCGACTCCGACCAGACCCTGACGCTCTCCATTTCCGCTTCGTCGCCGCTGAGCCTGCCGTGGGCGCTGGATACGTTCCTGCCGCAGCTCGGTAAAGCCGCAGAAGCCGCGGGCAAGTAACCGTAATGAAGCTGAGTACGACGACGACCGTCCAGGGGCGGGGCAGCGGCACCTTGGTGCCGGCTGGCCCGGGAGGCATCTCCCCTGACGCTTCGGCACCCGGAAGGGGATCCGGGTCCCGCGGCACCGCAGGCAAGCGCACCGCCTGGCTGCTGGCGGCCGTCGTCGTACTCGCCGTTGTAAGTGCCGCATCCTTGGCGATCGGCGCACGAGGGCTTCCCCTTAACACCGTGTGGGACGCCCTCACCAACTTCAACCCGGAGGACGGCAACCACGCTGTTGTCATCGCCCGGATTCCCCGCACCGTCCTGGGCCTCCTCGCAGGCGTAGCACTTGGCCTCGCAGGCGCTGCCATGCAGGGCGTGGCCCGCAACCCGCTGGCCGACCCCGGCATCCTTGGGCTCAACGCCGGCGCCGCGCTGGCAGTCGTCGTTGGCATCTACGTCTTCGGCATCGGCTCGCTGACCGGCTACATCTGGTTCGCTTTCATCGGCGCCGCAGCTGCCGCCGTCGTGGTTTACGCCATAGCGTCCCGTGGACGTGACGGTGCGACGCCGGTCAAGCTCGCCCTGGCGGGCGCGGCGCTGAGCGCGGGTTTGTTCTCGCTGATGAACGTCATCCTGGTTTCCAGCCAGGACACCCTGGACCGTTTCCGCTTCTGGCAGGTGGGCAGCATCGGCGGGCGTGACTGGTCCGTGCTGTTGCCCGCGCTGCCGTTCCTGGCCGTTGGCGCTGTCATCGTCCTGGGCGGCGGGCGTGTCCTGAACAGCCTGGCGCTGGGTGATGACATTGCCCGCGGCCTGGGTCAGAATGTTGGACTTGCCCGGGGAATCATGGCCTTGGGCATCGTCTTGTTGTGTGGTTCGGCGACTGCGCTGGCCGGACCCATTGGGTTCCTCGGCCTGGTAATCCCGCACGCCGTGCGCTTGCTGACCGGCCCGGATTACCGGTGGATTTTGCCGTTCTCCTTGGTCTCGGCTCCCATCCTGCTGATCACCGCAGACATCATCGGCCGCGTGATCCTCCTCCCGGGTGAAGTTCCGGCAGGCATCATGACAGCGATCGTGGGAGCGCCCGTATTCGTCTGGCTCATCCGCCGCGGAAAGGGGGCAGGACTGTGACTGCCCTTAAATCCGCGCCCGAGACGGCATTTGATGCCGATACTTCGCCCAAGCACCCTGATCATCTGCAACTTCGGCGGGTGCTGAGCCCCACGTTCTTCCTGCGCCCCACGTTCTTCCTCGGGCTCGCTGTCGTCGTCATGTTCGCCGTGTACGTACTGCTGGGCAGTTACACGGTCACCATCCCGGACTTCTTCACGATCGTCATCAACCACCTGACCGGCGGCGAGAAGATCCCCGGCGCAAGCTTCATCGTCATGGAGCACAAGCTGCCCCGAGCAGTGGTGGGCACGATGATCGGCGTAGCCTTCGGCCTGGCCGGCGCACTCTTTCAGACCATGCTGCGCAACCCCTTGGCCAGCCCCGACATCATCGGCATCAGCTACGGTGCCAGTGCGGCGGCCGTGACGGCAATCGTGATTTTCGGAGCTTCCGGAGCCGTTGTCTCCGGGGCCGCACTTGGCGGTGCGCTCGGAGTGGCAGCCATCATCTACGCAATTTCCCGCGGCGGTTCCGGTGCGGGCGGCGGCAGTCGGGGCAACGCTGCCGGCAACCGCCTCATTTTGGCCGGCGTGGGCATCGCCGCGGCACTCCACGCAGTGGTCAACTTCCTCATGACCCGCGCGGACATCCGCACTGCCGCCGACGCCCTCATCTGGCTCAACGGTTCCCTGAACTCCGCCACGTGGGACCGCGCCGGCGTCCTGGCAGTTTCCCTCCTGGTGCTGGTGCCCGCCGTCATTGCCCTTGCCGGACCGTTGCGCATCCTCGAACTCGGGGACGACGCCGCCGCAGGACTCGGCATCAAGGTCAATGCCGCGCGGCTGGGACTGGTGCTGACCGCCGTCGCACTTGCCGCCGTCGCCACCGCTGCTGCCGGTCCGGTTGCGTTCGTCGCCTTCCTCGCCGGCCCGATATCCCGCCGGATCGTCCGCAAACCAAGCCTCCCGGCGTCGGCCCTTACCGGTGCGCTGATCGTCCTGCTTGCAGACTTCTTCGCCTCCAACATCGCTCCCGTCATCCTCGACGGAACCGTCCTCCCGGTCGGCGTCATCACCGGCGCCCTCGGTGCCCCCTTCCTGCTGTGGCTGCTGGTCACGTCGAACCGAAAGGAAGCCTGACATGGCCATCCTTAATGCCAAGGACCTGACGCTCCAATACGAGCAGCGCAAAGTGGTGGAGGGGCTCTCCACTGAGATTCCCGAGGGCAAAGTGACCATGATCGTCGGCGCCAACGCCTGCGGTAAGTCCACCCTCCTGCGCGGCCTGTCCCGCCTCCTCAAGCCCGCGGGCGGCGCCGTGACGCTCGACGGCAAGGACATCCATACCCGTCCCGCACGGGAACTGGCCCGCACGCTTGGCCTGCTGCCGCAGCACCCCACCGCTCCGGACGGCATCACCGTCCGTGACCTCGTGGGCCGCGGCCGCTACCCGCACCAGGGCTTCTTCCGCAGCTGGAGCGCAGCCGACGACGCCGCGGTGCAGCGCGCGCTCGAAGCCACCGACACGTTTGGACTCGCTGAGCGGAGCATCGACGAACTGTCCGGTGGCCAGCGCCAGCGCGTCTGGATTGCCATGGCCCTGGCGCAGGAAACCGATGTTCTGCTGCTGGACGAACCCACCACCTACCTGGACCTCGCACATCAGGTTGAGGTCTTGGACCTCGTCACGGACCTCAACCGCAGCCGCGGCACCACGGTGGCGATCGTGCTCCATGACCTCAACCTGGCAGCACGTTACGCAGACCATGTCATCGCCATGAAGGGCGGGCGCATCGTGGCTGAAGGACCCGCAATCGATGTGGTCACCGAAGAACTTGTCTTCAACGTTTTCGGCCTGGAGTCCCGGGTGGTTCCGGACCCCATCTCAGGCACACCGCTGATCGTTCCCATTGGACGGCACCACGCAAGCCCCGTTTCAACCAACGAACTGGAGATCGCCTCATGAGTGCACAACCCACACAGGCCAAAGCGAACGCCGCAGTGGAGCCCATGACCCTCGCCTTCGACGTCACTGTGACGGCCGTGCAGGAGTTGAGCCCCAATTTCCGGAGGATCACGTTCGGCGGCTACTCGCTGCGGGACTTCGGTGTTGCCGGCGACACCCTGGACCTGCGCGTGAAGCTGATGATTCCGTCCTTCGACGCCGACGGAAACGTCATTCCACTGCCTCCCTTCAAGATGGAGGAAGCCGGCTGGTATCAGGAATGGCTGGCCATGGATCCCTCTGTCCGCGGTGCGATGCGCACGTACACCGTCCGGTCGGAGCGGCTGGACGCTGTGTACCCCGAGATCGACATCGACTTTGTCATGCACTTTGACGATGCCGGTCATGGTGGCCCCGCCGCCAACTGGGCCCTTGCTGCGAAACCGGGTGACGTCCTCACCATCATCGGCCCCAACAACCGCGCTGCCCAGTGCACCACTGCCGGCGCCTACGGTGGCATCGAATGGCGTCCGGGCCTGGCCCAGCGCATCCTCCTGGCCGGCGACGAAACCGCTGTTCCCGCCATCAGCGCCATCCTGGAAAGCCTGCCCGCCGACATGACGGGCCACGCGTTCCTCGAGGTCCCCGAAGCCGGCGACTTCCAGGACATCTCAACGGCAGCCGACATCGAAATCACCTGGCTGGCCCGCGGTGCAGCCATTGGCCGCTCCCGTCCCCACGGCGAACTCCTCAAAGAAGCCGTGGCCAAGGCGGTTCCCGTGCCGGGCTGGGTGGGCCTCAAGGGTTCCGGAACCGCGGCAGGTCCCGAGCCCGAAGACGTCAACGTGGACCAGGACATCCTCTGGGAAACCCCGCAGCGCATGGATGCAGCAGCCATCGAAGCCACTAAGAACCCCACCCTGCCTGCCGGCGCCCTGCCGTTCTACGCCTGGATTGCCGGCGAAGCGTTCGTGATCAAGGAAATGCGGCGCTACCTGGTCCGGGACGTGGGCATTGACCGTAAGCAGGTTGCGTTCATGGGGTACTGGCGCCGGGGCAAGGCGGAGGGCTAACTCTCCTCAGTTGTCGCGCTTCGGTGAGGCCGCTGGGCGGCCATCCTCGGCGTGCTGCTCCTTCGTCGCTTTGACGCACGCTGCCGGATGCCCGCCAAGCAGCCTTGTGCGAGCGTCACCTTCCGGTTGCCCCCGCCTTCCCCGTCGGCTTTGGGGTGGATTCTGTGTTCACCTTGGGTTGGCTCTGGTGTAACCGGGGCCGGGTAGCGTCGGCGGGGTGCGGGACGACTTCGGGGACGGGAACAACGCTCGACGGCGGTATGTCGCCATCGGGGATTCCTTCACCGAAGGTGTGGGGGATCCGAGCAAGGTCCTGCCGAACGGGGTGCGCGGCTGGGCCGACCGGGTGGCCGAGAAGCTGGCGAAGGCGCAACCGGGGTGGGAGTACGCCAATCTGGCCGTCCGTAGCAAGAGGCTCCGTCACATCATCGACGAACAGCTTGAACCCGCGCTCGCCATACAGCCAACACTCATCACGCTTTACGCCGGTGGCAACGACATCCTGGACTTCGGCACGGACATGGACGCTCTGCTCAACGACTACGAACTCCTGGTTGCGCGGCTGAGTGGAACCGGGGCCACGGTTGTGCTGTTTACCGGGTTCGACGTCAAGGTTTCAGCAGTCCTGGAGCCGTTCAAGAAACGCAATACCTTGTACAACCACAGAGTCCGGGAGATAGCCGCCAAGTACGGCGCCGTACTGGTGGACTATTGGTGCTTCGATGCTTACAAGGACCCGCGGATGTGGTCCCCGGACCGCCTTCACATGTCCAAGGCAGGCCACAAGTACTTGGCCGCGCAGGTCCTGGACCACCTCAACGTCCCGCACAAGATCGAACGCAAGGAATGGGAACCCCCCACTCGTTTGACCCTGCGTGAATGGGAGCGCCGCCAGCGCCGCTGGGTCAACGACTGGGTGGTGCCTTTGTTCGGGCGCAAACTGCGCGGCGTCACCCTGGGGGATTCGCTGCAACCCCGCTGGCCGGACCCGGTCAAAGTCCCCCGCAAGGGTGGTCTGAAGAAGCTCATGGAAAACCGGGAGGCAGCTCAATGACCATGACACGGAGATTCGTCGCTCTTGGTGATTCCTTCAGCGAAGGCGTCGGGGACGTCGACCTGAGGCTTCCCAACAACTGCCGTGGCTGGGCGGACCGGGTGGCCGAGGAGCTGGCCCGGCACGATGACACCACCCTGTACGCCAACCTTGCAGTTCGTGGCCGCCGCCTCCAACGGATCATCGACGAGCAGCTGGAACCCGCGCTGGCCCTGGAGCCCACGCTTATCAGCTTCTACGCCGGCGGCAACGATCTGCTCATGGCCCGGCTCAATCTGGGCCGGCTCATGAGGCAATACGAAGATGCCGTGATGCGCCTCAAAGCCAGTGGAGCCACCATCGTGCTCTTCACGGGCTACAACGTCCCATTGTCTCCGTTGCTTGAACCACTGAAGGTGCGTACGGCCATTTACAACCGCCACATCCGGCGGATCGCCGCGAAATACCAGACACTCCTGGTGGATTACTGGTGCTTTGAAAAGTTCCAGGACCCACGCATGTGGGCTCCCGACCGGCTGCACATGTCCACTCCGGGCCACCGGTACATGGCCAGGAAAGTCCTGGAGGTCCTGGGAGCGCCGCACTCGCCCGCGGAGCCGGCCATGGCGCCTTGGCGTTCGAAATCCCTCACCGAAAACATCGCCGACGACGTCGCCTGGCTGAGGCGCGACGTCGGACCTTGGTTGTCACGCCGTGTCCGCGGCGTTTCGAGCGGCGACCACTTGGGGGCCCGCTGGCCGGAACTCATGCCGGTGGTGTTGCCCGAGAGGCTCGGCACCAGTCGGGCGAAAGCCGTGAAAGCTCAGCTGTCCAGCAGGTTTTCGTAATCCTCGGCCACGCTGGTGGCGGTGAATTCGATGATTTCGAAGTCGGCCACCCCGTTGCTGTAGAAGGGGTCCTCGGCCAGCGAGGCATCCAGCGTCGCCCTGTCCACTTTGGACAGCAGCACGCCGCCCGTGGCTGGGACGCGACGTCCGGACGCAAGGAAGACGCCGTCGTCGAAGGCTGCTTTCAGCCACGCCATATGGCCCGGGCGGTGAAAGTCGACGATTTCGTCCGGAACTTTGTAGGTCAACGAGACTACGAACATGCAGCCAGCCTATCGCCAGGGCCGCATGCCGGGACCCGGAAGGTCCGTGGATTCTCATAAGATGGACCTATGACTCAACCCCGCTGGCTGAACGCCGACGAACGCCGTGCCTGGCTGGCCCTCCTGAGCATCAATACCTTGCTCCCTTCGGCATTGGACACCCAGCTTCAGGCAGCCGGGAAACTGTCCCTGTTCGACTACAACGTGCTTGCCATGCTCTCCGAAACCGAGGGCCGGTACCTGCCAATGAGCGAGCTCGCTGCGCGGACAAGTGCCTCCTTGTCACGGCTTTCGCACGTGGTCACCAAGCTGCAGAAACGCGGTTGGGTGGAACGCCAGGCCCACCCCGGCGACGCCCGCGTCACTGTCGCGCACCTGACCGACGCCGGCATGTCCACCATTGTTTCCCTGGCGCCTGGCCACGTGGAGTCAGTACGGACCTTGATGCTCGACTCACTCAGCCCCGACGACGTCGCCGACCTCGCGCGGATCGGCGAGAAAATTGTTGCCCGGTTGGACAACAACCATTGGATCCTGCGCGATTCCTAGCTCGTCCTTCAGACCGGAACAGCGGCTTTGTGGCTGTGAGCGGTGAAGTGGCAGACTGGCGGCATGGATTTTTCTGCCCGTTACGTTGCCCTGGGGGATTCGTTCACTGAGGGTGTGGGCGACGACGATCCCACCCGCCCCAACGGGGTCCGCGGCTGGGCCGACATCGTGGCCGGGCAACTGGCCCAAAGCAACCCGGGTTTCGGTTACGCCAACCTGGCCATCCGTGGACGTAAACTCCGCCAGATCATGGCCGAGCAGGTGGATGCCGCCGTCGCCATGAAGCCAACGCTGGTGACGCTGTACGCGGGGGCGAACGACATCCTGCGGCCCAAGATCGACATCGACTCGCTGTTGGAGGAGTACGACGCCGGCATCGCCAAGTTGAGTGCGACCGGCGCCACGGTGCTCCTCTTCACTGGATTCGACGCGAAGGGCTCGAAAGTCTTCAGCGCCATGCGTGGCCGCACCGCGATCTACAACGAGCTCGTGCGTGAAATCGCCGAGGACCATGGCGCTTTGCTGGTGGACTACTGGCGGTTCGACGAATACGACGACTGGCGGCTGTGGGGCGAGGACCGGATGCACATGTCCACGGCGGGCCACATCAACATGGCCAAGCGCGTTCTGGACGTCCTTGAACACGAGCACGTGATCGAGGTTCCCGAGCTTGCTCCCGTGCGGCTTTTGGGCAGGGTAGAGGCTTTGAAGGCCAACGCGCGCTGGCTTCGGGAGTCGGCGGCGCCGTGGGTATCCCGCCGTATCCGGGGCGTGTCATCCGGTGATGGCCTCAGCCCGAAGTACGCCGAACTGATCAGGCCGGTTTCCTGATTAGGCCGTTTTCCTGAACTCAGGCCGGTTTCCGGAACCCTGGGGTGGCCAGGAGGGTTCCGTCGGGACGTGCCGCAAGGACTTCCACCTTCCATTTTTCAACGGCTTGATCCAGGGTCCTTGTCCCGCCGGCAACGATGGCTGTAGCAAGGACGTCGGCGGTGACGATGTCCGTGGCGGCCACGGAAACCTGGTTGAACTCCGGGGCCGCGCCGCCAACAGACCAAATGTGCTGGCCGCGTTCAGCCGTGCCGGACGTCGCAAGTGCCGGCAGGGTTGCCATCGGATACGCACCCAGCAACGCTCGCCGATCCTGTGGATCAACGATGCCGGCGAGCCACGGCTCCTCCGTCCCCGGTCCGGGGGACCCGCTCACCAGCACGTCACCGCCGGCGTTCAAGCACCAGTCCCGCAAGCCGAGGGCTTCAAGGGACATCGCTGCTTCACGCACCGCGTGCGCCTTCACGATCCCGGAAAGATCCAACGTGCCATCGGCTCGTTCCGCCGTGAAAGCCCCGTCGGTTGCCAGACGCCATTCAGCCGCCTCGGCGTAGAGGGCCCGCATGGACTCTGAGGCGTAAGCCAGGGTCAGTTCCCCTCGGGCCAGCCTGCTCGCTTCGGAGCCGTTCCGGTACAGGCTGAAGGCCAGGTCCAGTTCCGTGAACTTATCCTCGACGACGGCGGCTGCTGACTCGAGCTCGTCAACGGCTGTTTGGGCGTAACCACCGCTCGCTACGGTAAGGCTCACCACGGTGCCCATGCTGCGGAAGGTCCGGGCACGCAGCTGCGTGTTGCTAGAAGTGTGCGGCATCGAGGGCTGCCTGGAGCGATGTGAGGTAGGCGTCGCTGGTGACCGTTGCGCCGCCAACGGTTTGCACGTCCGCGGATTGCGCCTGGAGGACCTCGGACCGCAACACGGGGGCTGCCCGGCTACTGATCTGGGCCGACTTCCGTTCGGCGTCGGTGAGGTGGAGGGCCGTGACTTCGGTGATTTTGCCGCCCTGGATGGTTACCCGGACCTGGACTGTACCGAAACGGGTCTGGACGGCCGTGCCGTCGTACGTTGCCGCCGTCGAGGTTGTCTTGCTGGAGCCGGTGCTTCCAGTGCTTCCGGTGTTTCCGCTTCCGCCGCTGGTTGCGCTGCTGCTGAGGCTGGTTGTGGTGGTCGTGCCGGTATCGGCGATGTGCGCGCCGGACTGCCATCCGGCTAACAGGATGCCCGCCGATGCCAGTGCGGTTGCCATGGCTGCTCGAATTCTCACCAGTCGAACCTTTCGTAGTGGACTTGTTCTGCGGGGACACCCGCTGCCCGTACGTCCCTGATCACGGAGGCGGCCCAGGGGGTGGGGCCACAAACGTAAACGTCGGCGTCTGCGATGCCGGGTGCGTAGGAGCCAATGGTGAACCTGGCCGCCGTCGCGGATTGGGGGAGCCACGAGTGCGCGCCCGCCGAGCGGGGCCCCGTGAGGTGGAAGAGGGTGGCGCCCCGGGCCTGGCACAGTTCCATGATCTCTTTGCCGAGGAAAAGCTCCGCTTCATCATGTCCCCGCAGCAGGACCGTGGCATCGCCAGGTTCGAACGGGGTGGATTCCAGGAGCGACCGCAACGGCGTGATTCCGATCCCTGCGCCGATCAACACCACTTTGTTCCGGGTTCGTGCCGCCGTGCTGAACATTCCGTACGGGCCCTCCAGGGCGACCCTGGTGCCCGGCTTGATCCGGGCAAGCCGGGCCGATCCGTCGCCCAGGTTGCGTACGGTGATACGCAATGCGCCGGCCTTGCTTCCGCCGCCGGGCACGGGCTCCGCCGACAAGCTGAACGGGTGCGGCTGCCACCAGTGCCCCGGAGCCAGGAACCGCCAGAAGAAGAAGCGGCCCCCGGTCCCGGCGAGGCGCTCCAGCTGCAGGCCCGTCATTTCGATGCTGAAAACATCCGGCGCGACCCGGACCACGCGGCTGACGGTGAGCTGGTGCCGGAGTGTCGCTGCCACCGGCATGTACACCCTGTAGATCAGAAGTGCGGCACCGGTCGCGATGCAGACGGCCAGCCAGTACCAGCGCTGCCAGGTGCCTTCGGCGAACAGGCCTCCTACGCTGAACTGGTGCGGGATGGCGGTGCCCACGGCCACATACGTCAGCAAGTGGATCGCGTACCAGAATTCGTACGGGAACTTCCGGCGGACGGCCACCAATGAGGTCACCACCACGGCGATAAAGAGTGCCATGGAGACGAAGGCGAGCCACATGTCCGGGACGTTGACCCAGAGCGACACCGACTCGCTGACCGGATCCAGGCCCTCCGCCGCGCCGTAGCCGACCGCGAGCAGGAGCCCGTGTGCCAGCAGCAGGTGCAGCGCCGGCTTGCCAAGCTTCTTGTGCACCTCCAGGGCGCGGTCATGGCCGATCGTGTTGTCAACAAAGGGGATCCGGGCCGCAAGAAGAAGCATCAACAGCACCAGGTCCATGCCGATCAGTCCGGCCACAATTCCCAGTGATGTTGTGGTGGCCGCAAACGACGAGAACCCACTGGCGCCGCCATCAGCCAGCCACAGAGCCACCGCCGCAACCGGCGACAACCACCCGACGAAACTGAGGACATCGGCCCGGGCCAGCCGCCGTCGTGCTTGCGGACGGAAGCGCTCGACGGCGGCCGGTGCCGTCCGCCGACCCGGCAAAGCGGGGTTCTCCGTGGGAGAATCAGGGGCTAGTAACGAGGTCATGTACCAAGACTCGCCAAGCTACCTTTCATTCTGCTGTGAAAGAGCTTTTGAGGGCGTATGATGCCGGATTGGTCTTAATTTGGCCTGGCCCGTAGAATAGTTAGGCGCTAGGTAGTGCGGATCGTGTGCAATTGCTCCGGTTGGTGGTGAGGTCAGTCTGACTGACTCCCCGTTGGCCGGTAGTTAGGGGCTCAAGTTGCGTGCATTCCTGTATTCGCCCGGAATCCCAAGACCCGATTTATTGCGGTCCTGAAGCCCGCCTTTCTTCGCCGCACTTGCTGCGGAAACCATCGAAATGGTGTGGACCCGGATGCGGACACTGCCTGTCGCACGGCAACGCAGGAACATCTGTACGCCGTTACATTCAATCTTTGGAGGAGAGTCATGGCAGCACACTGCCAAGTGACCGGAGCCGAGCCGGGCTTTGGACACAGCATTTCGCACTCGCACCGTCGCAACAAGCGTCGGTTCGACCCGAACATTCAGAAGAAGCGCTACTGGGTTCCGTCCCTGCGCCGCAATGTCACGCTGACCCTGTCAGCCCGTGGCATCAAGACCATCGACGTACGCGGCATCGACTCAGTCGTTGCTGACATCCTGGCACGAGGAGTAAAGCTCTAATGGCAAAGGACAAGGACGTACGTCCGATCATCAAGCTGAAGTCCACCGCGGGCACCGGTTACACCTACGTAACCCGCAAGAACCGTCGTAACGACCCGGACCGTCTGGTCCTGAAGAAGTACGACCCCAAGATCCGCCAGCACGTCGAATTCCGAGAGGAGCGCTAAACACATGGCAAAGAAGTCCAAGATTGCTCGCAACGAGCAGCGCAAGGTCATTGTTGAGCGTTACGCTGCCAAGCGTCTCGAACTGAAGAAGACCCTGGTTGACCCCAACGCGACTGACGAAGCACGCGAAGCTGCACGCCTCGGCCTGCAGAAGCTGCCCCGCAACGCCTCCCCGATCCGTCTGCGTAACCGCGACCAGATCGACGGCCGTCCCCGCGGCACACTCCAGAAGTTCGGTATCTCCCGTGTTCGCTTCCGCGACATGGCTCACCGCGGTGAGCTCCCGGGCATCACCAAGTCTTCCTGGTAATCACGAAGCTCTGAAAGGGCCGGCAACCGTTATGGTTGCCGGCCCTTTTTGCGTTTAAGCGTTTTGTTGGGTGGTCAGCCGGACGCGGCGGGCGTGGCTGTGGTGAGGGGTGGCCGGCGTGGCGGTGCGTGGGTGAAGGGGGCTGGCTGGCGTGGCGGCGGCGGTCATCCTCTGCGCGCTCGGTCGTTCCTCCCTTGGACGCGCGCTGCCGGACAACCGCCGCCTTCTTCCGACGCTTGTTCACGTTCCGAGGGTTTGTGGCTGATGCTTGCTCGCTTCTTCAACGCTCTCTCACTTTGGTGGGGGAGCGTTGTTGTTTGGTTTGGGGTTCGACGGCGGTGGTTGGGTTTGGTGTGCGGCGGTTTTGGGTGTGACGGGCTTCACGGGGCGGGTTTTTGGGGGTTGTGGGGCTTCTGTCGGCTGTTCAGGGGTGGTTTTCGTTGTGTTTGCGGGGTTTTGGCCGGGGTTGGGGGTGGATTTGTGTCGGGGCCTGGGGGCGTGTAATGTCTTCTGAGTCGCCGCGAGTGAGACAGCCTGGAGCTGGGAACCGCGGAGGCCAACCCCCTTGATAACAGCCTGGAAATGGCATGCTTTTGAGCGTGCAGCCACCGGGTGGGGCCGAGGACTGGATGGAAGATCGCGGAAACGTTGATTTGCCAAGATCTGGTTGTTCGGGTAAGTTTGGAAAGTTGCTCCGGAGCGATCCTGGACCCTGTGGGGTGTGGGTGGTGCCGGTTAGTGTCTGTTGTTTGAGAACTCAATAGTGTGCCAAGTTTGTTGATACCGATTGTT
>Ga0153977_1000079_pt1 | contig 29375 bp, 26 predicted proteins | sample TSGA061MetaG_FD_104710 | JGI IMG/M metagenome (GOLD analysis project Ga0153977, IMG submission 104710) | Attine ant fungus gardens microbial communities from Georgia, USA - TSGA061 MetaG | ecosystem: Host-associated > Fungi > Mycelium > Unclassified | place: USA: Georgia, Yuchi Wildlife... | reverse complement strand
TGATCAGCTCAGTCGAACTGGAAAAACCTTAGAGTGCGTTGACCTTCTTGGAGATCGCCGACTTGCGGTTTGCAGCGTTGTTCTTGTGAATAACGCCCTTGCTGACAGCCTTGTCCAGCTTGCGGCTGGCAGCAACAAGTGCAGTTCCAGCAGCATCCTTGTCAGCAGACTCAACGGCGGTGTTGACGGCGCGGATGGCCGTCTTCAGCTCGGACTTGACAGCGTTGTTACGCAGGCGAGCCTTCTCGTTGGTGAGGATGCGCTTCTTCTGGGACTTGATATTAGCCACGTATGAACTCTCTTTTTAATGCGGAAATGGTCTAGAGGGTTTTCAGGTTGGCCATCGACTGAGCGGCGTGGGGATGCCTATGGCAGCCAACCATGAGTGGCCGTCGACCTGCACGGACACACAGCTATAAAGGATAGCAGATACTCGCCGATAACGGAGACCCGGGGTTCAATGCGCGCTCTGGCGAGCTCTGAGGCCCCGGGAAACGTCCTGGAATTGCTGCTTTGCCAACACTGCACCTTCGCGCCGCACGGCCCGGGGGTCCAGGCGGATGATGCGCTGTACATTCACTTCACTGGGCCGGCCCTGCCGGTCCCAGGGGCCGGCGCCGATGTCCACGTAGCCGCCAGCGCGGGCTCCGTTGTCATGGTCTTTCGAGGTCAACATCAACCCAAGCAACCATTCTCCGTCCCGCCCGATGAGAAGCACAGGGCGGTCTTTGCCCTGCGAGTGGTCCTCTTCATAGGGAACCCAGCCCCACACGATTTCACCCGGATCCGGCTTGCCGTCCGGTTTGGGAGAGTAGCTGGGTCTGACGGCTCCGCGGAAGTCCCCGGGGTAGCGGCCAAGTGACTGCCCGACGGCGGGACGCCGGACAGGTTTGTCCGCCGTCGACGAGGGTGCGGCGGGCTTGGAGCTGCCGCCACGCAGCGCCTTGAGTGAACGCAACAGAAATTTCCCCAGGGGGCGCACGTCAAAAGCCATAGGAACACGCTACATCCGACGCCGCCCGACAGCAGGGCGCGCGATGCACGGCGAAGCGCTGGTTCATGGGAGACTAGAGGATCAGATGCGCGGCATGTTCGGGCTGGCTTATGCCCAGTTCAGGTAATTGCCGTGTGAGTGTCGACAGTAAGGATCCTGCGTGTCTCCCATGGCCCGCACCGCACCGGTGCCCGCCGCAACAGATCCGGCCATCATCCGGAACTTCTGCATCATTGCCCATATTGACCACGGTAAATCCACCCTGGCCGACCGCATGCTGCAGTTCACCGGCGTCGTTCAGCAACGCGACATGAAGGCCCAGTATCTGGATCGCATGGATATTGAGCGCGAACGCGGTATCACCATCAAATCCCAGGCTGTCCGCATGCCATGGGAACTTGACGGCACCAGCTATGCCCTGAACATGATCGACACTCCGGGCCACGTTGACTTCACCTACGAGGTTTCCCGGTCCCTGGCAGCCTGCGAGGGCGCGGTTCTGCTGGTCGATGCGGCACAGGGCATCGAAGCCCAAACCCTGGCCAACCTGTACCTGGCGATGGAAAACAACCTGACCATCATTCCGGTCCTGAACAAGATCGACCTCCCTGCAGCCCAGCCCGAGAAGTACGCGGCTGAGCTCGCCAACCTCATCGGTGGAGACCCGGAAGACGTCCTGAAGGTTTCCGGCAAGACGGGTGTGGGCGTCGAAGCGCTCCTGGACAAGATTGTCCGCGATCTGCCTTCCCCCGTGGGAGATCCTGACGCTCCTGCCCGGGCCATGATCTTCGACTCGGTCTATGACACCTACCGGGGCGTCGTCACCTATGTACGTGTCGTGGATGGCATGCTCCATCCCCGCGAACGTATCCAGATGATGTCTACCCGTGCGACGCACGAGCTCCTCGAAATCGGTGTGAGCTCACCGGAGCCCACGCCGTCGAAGGGTTTGGGCGTAGGCGAGGTGGGCTACCTGATCACCGGTGTGAAGGACGTCCGTCAGTCCAAGGTCGGCGACACCGTCACCAACCTGGCCAAGCCGGCGTCGGAATCCCTCAGCGGTTACGCAGATGCCAAGCCGATGGTCTTCTCAGGTCTTTACCCCTTGGATGGCACGGATTATCCGGTCCTTCGCGATGCGCTCGAAAAGCTCATGCTCAACGACGCCGCCCTGGTGTACGAGCCTGAGACCTCCGCAGCCCTGGGCTTCGGCTTCCGTGTGGGCTTCCTGGGGCTTCTGCACCTGGAAATCACCCGTGAGCGCCTCGAGCGTGAATACAACCTGGACCTCATCTCCACTGCTCCGAACGTGGAGTATGAGGTCACCCTGGAAGACAAGCGCGTCGTCCACGTCACCAACCCCAGCGAGTACCCCACGGGCAAGATCTCCGAAGTCCGCGAGCCGATGGTGTCTGCCACTGTCCTTGCGCCCAACGAGTTCGTCGGTGCCATCATGGAACTTTGCCAGAGCCGCCGCGGTCAAATGAAGGGCATGGACTACCTGTCCGAGGACCGCGTAGAGCTCCGTTACTGGATCCCGCTGGCCGAGATCGTGTTCGACTTCTTCGACCTCCTGAAGTCCAAGACCCGCGGTTACGCGTCGCTGGACTGGAAGGCCGACGGCGAACAGGTAGCCGACCTCGTCAAGGTCGACATCCTGCTTCAGGGTGAACAGGTGGATGCTTTCAGTGCCATCACGCACCGCGACAAGGCCTACGCCTACGGTGTCATGATGACCGGAAAGCTCCGCGAGCTCATCCCGAGGCAGCAGTTCGAAGTGCCCATCCAGGCAGCCATTGGCTCCCGCATTATTGCCCGAGAGAGCATTCGTGCCATCCGCAAGGACGTTCTTGCAAAGTGCTACGGCGGTGACATCACCCGTAAGCGCAAGTTGCTCGAGAAGCAAAAAGAAGGCAAGAAGCGCATGAAGATGGTGGGCCGGGTTGAGGTGCCCCAGGAGGCCTTCATCGCAGCACTGACAACCGACGAGTCCAAGGACAAGGCCAAGAAGTAAATGCCCAGCGTCCTACCTTTGGGCGATCCGGCACCTGCGGATGGATTATTGCCACCGCAGGTGCTGGACGGCGTCGAGCAACGCAAATTCGGGCTCTACGTGCACATTCCGTTCTGTGCCGTGCGGTGTGGTTATTGCGATTTCAACACCTACACCGCCACGGAGCTCGGCGGGGGAGCGTCACAGGATGCGTATGCTTCCACGGCGGTTTCCGAAGTGGCTTTTGCGGCTACGGCCCTGGAGGCCTCAGGCCTTCCACGCCGGCCCCTGAGCACGGTATTTTTCGGCGGCGGCACACCAACCCTTCTGCCTGCGGAGGACCTCGCGCAGATCCTGCGCGCCGCCGTCGGATATTGGGGTCTTGAGCCCGGAGCCGAGGTGACCACCGAGGCAAATCCGGACTCAGTCACACCGGAATCCTTGAAGGTACTCGCGGACGCGGGATTCACACGTGTGTCGTTCGGCATGCAGTCTGCCGTTCCGCACGTCCTCAAAGTCCTGGACCGCACCCACACTCCAAGCCGGGTGCCTCTGGTGGTGCAATGGGCCCGTGAAGCCGGCCTGTCCGTCAGCCTGGACCTTATCTACGGGACCCCCGGGGAGTCCATGGAGGACTGGGAGTTCTCCCTCAAGACGGCACTTTCGTACGGGCCGGACCATATCAGCGCTTACGCACTGATAGTGGAGGACGGCACCAAACTTGCCGCGCAGATCAAGCGGGGCCAGGTGCCCGGAATCGACGACGACGACCACGCCGCCAAGTACGAGCTGGCGGACAAAATGATCTCATCAGCGGGCTTGAACTGGTACGAGGTCAGCAACTGGTCCAGGACTCCGGAGCAGGCCTGCAAGCATAATCTGGCGTATTGGCGCGGAGATGATTGGTGGGGGATCGGCCCCGGCGCGCACTCACACGTGGGCGGCGTCCGGTGGTGGAATGTCAAGCACCCCACGGCCTACGCATCACGATTGGGGGCAGGGACCTCGCCTGCCGCCGGGCGCGAAACCCTCGACGCCGGCACCCGGGAAGTCGAGCGGATCATGTTGGAGGCGCGGCTGGGAACGGGACTTGCTGTGGATGCCTTGGATGCGATTGGCCGCCACGCCATGGCGGGCCTGATTGCGGATGAGCTGGTCGATCCGGTGCAGGCGTTCAAGGGACGCTTGGTCCTTACCCTGAAGGGCAGGCTGCTCGCAGATGCTGTAGTCCGCAGGATCCTTCCGGACTGATCGTCACCGGAAGACTGACCTCGCCGGAAGACTGACCTCACCGGAGACTTGGTCCGCACCGGAGATATGTTCTCCGGTGCTCGATCCTTCCGGATCAGCGGCCGGCCCGGCCCTACTTGATCCAGCGCCGGCCCTACTTGATCCAGCGAAGGTTGAAACGGTACCGGTGCGGCTGGCCGTGATTGACCCGGATGCCCGCGGAGACAGAGAAGCACGTCAGTGCTACCCAGATGCCCGTGGCAATGACTGCAAAAATGTTGCCGACCACCGGCAGCAGGACAAGGATGTTCGCCAGGACGGCGGCAATGGTGGGAGGCAGCGTGAAATTCAGCGCCTCCTTGGATTCCTGCGCTGTGAACGGCCCACGGTCTCGGAAGATCAGGTAGATCAAGAGCGCCGGCAAGCATCCCAGGATGCCGCCGAAGTGCGCCAGAGTGGCCCACTGCCTGTCCTCGCTGGCCGTCAACGGGAGTGCGTTGGCAGGGGCGCCATGGTACTGGGGCCGGCCTGCGGCGCTGCCCGGTTCTTCAGGAGCGTTATCTGCCACGGTGTCTTCCCTTTGCTTTAAATGCTTAAAAGATGCTGCGGTGTTGCTGTCCAAGAATACCGGCCCGCGCGTCCTTCCCGGGACCAACGCCCCGGAAGCATGCGAGATCCGGGCGGGCCGGACCGGAGGACTACGGGACGGTGAGGAAGTCGATGACTTCTTCCACACGGCCCAACAAGGAGGCCTCAAGGTCCGCGTAGCTGCGCACTGCGCCCAGCAGGCGTTGCCAGCCCAGCCCTATGTCCTCCGACGTTTCATGGGGCCAGCCGAAGGCTGTAAGTATCCCGGTCTTCCAATCGGTGCCCCGGGGCACGGCAGGCCATTGCTCTATGCCCAGGACCTTCGGCCGGATGGCCTGCCACACGTCCACGTATGGATGGCCCACGATCAGGACGTTGCCTGCAGCGCCGGGGACAGTCATGGCTTCGGCCGCGATACGGGACTCCTTTGAACCCGGTACGAGGTGGTCCACCAGTATGCCGAGGCGGCGGCCGGGACCGGGGCGGAAGTCGGAAATGGCGGATTTGAGGTCGTCTACGCCGTGGAGCGGTTCAACCACGATTCCCTCAACCCGGAGGTCGTCACCCCAGACTTTCTCCACGAGTTCAGCGTCGTGCTTGCCTTCCACCCAGACGCGGCTGGCCTTGGCGACCTGCGCACGGTGCCCCTGGACTTTCACCGAACCCGAGGCGGTACGGGTTGCCGGAACTGCTGAAGCGGGCCGGCGAGGTGCCGGAGGCATCAACCGGATCGCCTGTCCTTCGAGAAGAAATCCGTACCCGAGCTGGAACGATTTCGTCTTGCCTCGTCTGTCCTCAAGGGACACGATGTGCATGCCACCGGTTTTTTCAACCCGGGTGACTTCTCCCACCCAACCTGACTGGACGTCTTCGAGGACCATGCCGCGTTGCACTGGCACCTCAGGGAGCTGGCGTTTGGCTGGAGCGGCCAGGTCCTGCGGGCCCCAATTGTCGAAAGCCAAGGAATTCCTACCTCTGTGGTGATGTGAAAAGGGACACGGGCGGCTTGCCGTCAACAGGTGCTGGGACGCCGTCCTGGATGCAGTCCGCGGACGGTTTCAATGCTAACAACGTGGTGGCTCATACTAGACTTGTTAGCACTTGGGCATGTTGAGTGCTAAGTGTGCGGTGATCCAGTGGAGGTCCCGCGGGGACCGGTCCCAGGGACCATGGCAGTCGTCAGGAGGTGGAGCAATGAGTGAGCCACGCAAATTGGAAGTGTTGCGTGCCATCGTTGAGGATTACGTGCATTCCCGGGAGCCGGTTGGATCGAAGGCCCTCGTTGAGCGTCATCACCTGGGTGTTTCCAGTGCCACCATTCGCAATGACATGGCTGTCCTGGAAGAGGAAGGGCTCATTGCCGCCCCGCATACCAGCGCGGGCCGAATCCCCACCGACAAGGGATATCGCCTGTTCGTTGACCGCATCTCCCAGGTCAAACCGTTGTCCGCCGCAGAGCGTCGCGCAATCCATTCGCTGCTTGAGGGGCCGGACGATGTCGATGACATTCTTGAGCGCACCGTAAGGCTCCTTTCCCAGCTGACCAACCAGGTCGCCGTCGTGCAGTACCCGCACTCGCACCGCGCTCTGGTCCGCCACGCTGAGTTCGTTCTGCTCGCCCCCAAGCAGGTCCTGGTTGTCCTCATTGCGGACACCGGGAGTGTTGTGCAGAAGGTCATCGATGCCGGCTCTGACGTGGGCAACGAGGCTTTGATGCTGCTTAGGTCACGTTTCCTCGGCAGCATCGCCGGCACCCAACTGGCACTTTTGCCGCAGGTGCTTCCCTCGGTAGTGGCCCTCTGCCCACCCGATCTTCGTGCACTCGCGCAAAGGCTGGCCAATGGCCTGGAATCCCTGAGCGACACCAGCCGTGAAGAACGCATCCTCATGGCCGGTACCGCCAACCTCGCGCGTTCCAACGTTGACTTCCCGCTAAGCATCGGTCCCGTGCTTGAGGCCCTTGAGGAACAAGTTGTCATGCTCCGGTTGTTGTCGGACATGGGAGACGATCCCAGGGGCGTCACAGTCAGCATTGGCCGGGAGAATCCATACGACGGCTTGGCCGAGGCCTCTGTCGTGGCCACCGGCTACGGTTCGGGAGCCAAGGTGGGAATCCTTGGGCCAACCCGCATGGACTATCCCACCACCATGGCAGCAGTTCGTGCCGTGGCCCGCTACCTTTCCCGCATTCTCGGCGGCTGAACACCGGTCCGGGAAAAACATCCGCAGTACAACCAGGAAGAGATACCGACTTTGAGCAGCCACTATGACGTTTTGGGAGTCTCGCCGGAAGCCACCGGGGAAGAGATCAAAAAGGCGTACCGCAAGTTGGCGCGGAAACTCCACCCGGACGTAAACCCCGGTGAAGATGTCGCGGAGCAGTTCAAGGCCGTGACGCACGCTTACGAGGTGTTGTCAGACCCCCAGAAACGCCGCGTTTACGACGCCACGGGCAATGAGAACGGCACTGACAACGGCTTCGGCGGCGGCTACGCCGGCCAGGGCTTCGCCTTCCAGGACATCTTCGACACGTTCTTTGGTGGCGGGGGCGGACACGGAGGCCCCGCTTCCCGCGTGCGTCGTGGCCAGGACGCCCTCATCAGTGTTCGGATCGACCTCAAGGATGCCGTGTTCGGCGTCAACAAGAAGCTTGAAGTGGACACGGCCGTGGTCTGCCCCACCTGCGACGGCAGCTGCTGCCGCCCGGGCACTCACCCCGAACGCTGCGACATCTGTGGTGGCAGCGGCCAGGTTCAGCGCGCCGTCCGCTCCATCCTCGGGCAGGTCATGACCACCGCCCCCTGTGGTTCCTGTGAAGGTTTCGGCACTGTCATCAAGGACCCCTGCAACGAATGCAACGGCCAGGGGCGCATCAGGAGCCGCCGTTCGCTCACCATCAAGGTTCCCGCCGGCGTTGCTACCGGTACGCGCATCCAGTTGTCCGGCCAGGGCGAAGCAGGACCCGCGGGTGGTCCGGCCGGTGATCTCTATGTGGAGATCCGCGTCAACAACGATTCCACGTTCGTGCGCGAAGGCGACGACCTCCATGCCACGCTCAGCGTGCCCATGACGGCTGCCGCCCTGGGCACCGACGTGCAGCTTGAGACGTTCGACGGCGCCCAGGACATCGAAGTGAAGGCGGGCACGCAGTCCGGAGAGGTCATCACCCTTCGTGGCCTCGGCGTAACGCACCTGCGGGGCTACGGCCGTGGTGATCTGAAGGTGCACCTGCACGTGGAAACCCCGACCAAGCTGGACCATGCCCAGGAAGAACTCCTTCAGCAGCTTGCCAAGCTTCGCGGCGAACAGTTCACCGAAGGCAAACTGGTGGCCAGCGGCGGGATGTTCGCAAAGCTCCGGGACAAGCTCGGTAACCTGTAGCGGTGAGCAATCCCGTTTTCTTCACGCCGGCCGGCAGCCTCAGCCACGTTACCCCCGGTGCCGTGTTTGTGCTTGAGGGCGCAGAGGCGCGCCATGCGGTGACGGTGAAGCGGCTGGCCGTCGGTGAGTCCGTTGACATCGCCGACGGCGCCGGTGCCCGTCTCACCGGGACAGTGGCCGACGTCGCACCCGGTGCCTTGACGGTGACCGCGACGGACGTCGTTTTCGAAGCGCAGCCGGACGTCCGTTTGGTGCTGGTTCAGGCGTTGGCCAAGGGCGACCGTGACGAGCTCGCAATCGAGACGGCAACGGAACTCGGAATTGATGCCGTGGTTCCCTGGCAGTCGGAGCGATCGATTGTGCGCTGGAAGGCGGAGCGGGCGGCCAAGGCGCATGCCAAGTGGGAATCAGTGGTCACTGCGGCAGCAAAGCAGGCCCGTAGGGCCTGGATACCTCCCGTCCGCCCGATCGTCGACTCCAGCGGTTTGGCGAAAGCCGTTGCTGGGGCCGACCTCGCCATCATCCTTCATGAGGACGCCAAGAATCCTCTGCGGGAAGTCCTGGAGACATTGGACGTTGACGGTGCTTCGCCCAGCGAGGTGCTGTTGATTGTGGGGCCTGAAGGCGGAATCTCGCCGCGCGAAGTGACGCGGCTCAGCGATGCAGGAGCCGTGACGGCTCTCTTGGGCCACCATGTCTTGAGGTCGTCGACGGCGGGCCCCGCCGCCGTCGTTCTGGCCAGCGACGTCCTGGGTCGCTGGTAGCCGGCGAACGGAGAATCAGCCCACGCTGAACAGTCGGGTGTCAGTGCTTGATTCGATGGTCTTGCCGGCATCGTCGACTTCGGAAACGCGCAATTCGTACTTCCCGGGTTTCAGTGTTGCGCCAAAGCTGAACAGGCCATATTGACCGGGTTCGCCCGTTGCTTTGGTCTGGCCCGTAAGCAGGCCCGACTTCTCACCCTTGCCGTTGTCCTGCAGGATCTGCCAGCTGATGGGTCGCGAGTTGTCCGTGGTGCGCCCGTTGAACTTGATCAATCCAGGGGGCAGGGACACGTCCTCCTGGGGGTCAATGATCCACAGTGGTGCTACCAGGGAGGCATCGCGTGTCATGGGTTCGCCGAGTTTTACTTGCCCGAAGGCCATGTAGTCCTTGTGCCCGTCAACCAGAATGACTACCTGGATCTGCTGCCCCGAGTTGATGAGTCCGGAAGAGGAGGCCGCGGCCGACGCGGTGTAAACCAACTGCTGTATGGCCCGCTGGGCCATTCCGGCATCAAGGTTTGAGTTGAAGGCGTCACGCGAAACATCGACCGTGATCACGTTCTTCCCTGAGATGGAGGTCGCCAGGTTTCCTGGTTCCTGCCACGGAGTGAAGAAGTCGTGATCCAGGGGCTTTTCCGCCATCATGATCCGCAGGGCCGTCGTCACAGGGTTGCCGTCTCCGGAAATGTCCCGGAATTCACGGTAAAGGTAGACCTCGTCCTTGCTCCGCCCGATCCAGTAGACCGGAATCTTGGTGGACGCCTGCGTCGTTTCCAGCGGGGCGTTGCTCGCAGGAGCGTCCTGGACGGACATCGGAGGGGAACTCTGTGTCGCCTGGCTGCCTCCACCGCCGTTCGCGATGCAACCAGTCAGGAGCATGACAGCAAGCATCGCCGGCGCGACGACGGCGGACCTGGTCCGCTTGCGTGCGCCGCTTCCGTTGCTCGCTGGCTCGGTGATGGCGTTTCCTGTCTTACGATGCAAAAGGCGGCCGCAGAGTGGGCGGCCCGCTTGGGTCGGAGCTGCGGGGGCATCAGCCGCCCGCTATGCCAGCTTGGCACATCGTCGACGGCGTCCGGCGGGGTTTCTGCGGACGCCGGCCAACTGAAACATGATTGATACCGGCTTGATGCCGAGTTGAGACAAAATGTCAGCGGTGCGGTGGCGGGCAGTGATCCGGACCATCGGTGAGGTCCATCCCGGGCCGCGCTGGCGTAGGATTGCGTCATACGATCAACCGGAGGAGAACAGGCCGTACGGCCAGCACTATGAGTGAATCTTTGAACGGGCGGCTCAGAACCGGAAACGGGAACCAGCCGACCACCGAGTTCCCGCACACCGTACCGGGCACGCGCACGGAAGTTGTTACTTTCGACAACTCCGACCAGATGGTTCACTCGCTGGGCAGCCACGACGAAGCCTTGCGGTACATCGAGGAACAGTTCCAGGACGTCAACTTCCACGTCCGGGGCAACGAGCTTTCCATGACCGGTCCCTCCACTGTCATTCCCCGCATCATGCGACTCCTCGAGGAAGTGCGCAGTCTTGTGGCGAAGGGGACGTTGGTCACGCCGGATGTGCTTCAGCAGTTGGTGTCCCTCCTCAGGACCCAGTCCGTGCAGAACCCTGCGGATGTCCTGACACACAACATCCTTTCCAGCCGGGGCAAGACCATCCGGCCCAAAACTCTGAACCAGAAAAACTACGTTGACGCGATCGACGACAACACGGTGATTTTTGGCATTGGCCCTGCAGGTACGGGCAAGACCTACCTGGCCATGGCCAAGGCTGTCCAGGCGCTCCAGATGAAGGAAGTCAGCCGGATCATTCTGACGCGGCCGGCCGTTGAGGCGGGGGAGAGGCTCGGATTCCTGCCTGGCACCCTCAGCGACAAGATCGACCCCTACCTGCGTCCTCTCTACGATGCCCTGCACGACATGATGGATCCGGAATCCATTCCGCGATTGATGGCGGCAGGCACCATCGAGGTGGCCCCGTTGGCGTACATGCGTGGGCGTACCCTCAACGACGCCTTCATCATCCTTGATGAAGCCCAGAACACCACTCCGGAACAGATGAAGATGTTCCTGACACGGCTCGGGTTCGGTTCCAAAATGGTGGTCACCGGTGACGTCACGCAGATCGACCTGCCCTCGGGCTCAACCTCAGGACTGCGTATTGTCCGCGAAATCCTGACCGGGATTGACGACGTCAATTTCTCCATCCTTGAGGCCGCGGACGTGGTCCGGCATCGACTGGTGGGCGATATCGTCTCCGCCTACAGCGCATGGGATGACGCCCACCGCCCTGAGGCAGCCAACACCCATAAACGTGGAGAACGTAAATGAGCATTGAAGTCAACAACGAGTCCGGCGTGGCAGTGGATGAAGCACAGCTGGTGACGTTGTCCCGCTTCATCTTCGAACGCTTGTACATCCACCCCCAGGCAGAGCTGTCCATCCTGCTGGTGGACGAACCCGCCATGGAGAAACTGCACATTGAGCTGATGGATGAGCCGGGAGCCACGGATGTGCTGTCCGTGCCCATGGATGAGTTGACGCCCGGCACGCCGGACAAGCCAACACCTCAGGGCATGCTGGGGGACATCGCGATCTGCCCGCAGGTGGCTGAGGTGCAGGCGCGCAACGCTGGCCACCCTACCCAGGATGAGATGCTGTTGCTGACCACGCACGGAATCCTCCACCTGCTGGGCTTCGACCACGCCGAGCCCGAGGAAAAAGAAGAAATGTTTGGCTTGCAGCGGGAACTGCTGTCTGAATTCCTGGGCAAGGACGCCCCCATGGAGACCATGCAGTGACGTCGATCATTCTGGTCGGCATGGCGCTGGTTTTCCTCAGCTTTGTTGCCCTGCTGACCGCGGCCGAGGCTGCGTTCAACTTCCTGCCGAGGCATGAGGCCGAACAATCCATTGGCCGGAGCAAAGGCACGGCCCTGGCCGGCATCCTCAAAAACCCCATCGCCCACATGCGCGCCCTGCGTTTTTGGCGCGTCTGGTTTGAAATGGCAGCGGCGGTCGCCGTTGCGGTTGTCCTCCACAGCCTGCTGGACAATGTGTGGCTCGCCGGCCTGGCCGCGACAGGCATCATGGCCGTGATCGGCTTTGTGCTGGTGGGCGTTTCACCCCGGCAGCTGGGACGTGCGCACTCAGGCCCCGTGGTGCGCTTCACGGCACCGCTGATCAGGTTTTTGTGCTGGATACTGGGTCCTATCCCGGGTTGGCTGGTGGCGCTTGGCCAAGCTGTGGCCCCGGGTGCACCCAGCGGTGATGATGCTTTCGTCAGTGAGGAAGAGTTCCGCGAGTTCGTCGATCGTGCAGCCGAGTCGGACATGATCGAAGACAACGAAGCTGAGCTCATCCATTCTGTCTTCGACTTTGGCGATACGTTGGTGCGTTCCGTCATGGTTCCCCGCACGGACATCGTCAGCATCGCCACCGGGGCAGACCTGGAGACTGCCATGGGCTTGTTCCTGCGGTCCGGGTACTCGCGAATTCCGGTCATCGGTGAAAACACGGATCAGATCCGGGGCATTCTGTATCTCAAGGACGTTGCCGCCGCGATGCACCGAAGTGAACCTGGGTTGCAGGCGCACGACGTCGATTCGCTGGCCCGCGATGTCCGTTACGTCCCGGAGTCCAAGCCAGTGAGCGATTTGCTGAGGGAGCTCCAGCAGGAGTCCACCCACGTAGCCATCGTCATTGATGAATATGGCGGAACCGCCGGCCTGGTGACTTTGGAAGACCTCATTGAGGAAATCGTGGGTGAAATCGTTGACGAATACGATGCCGCGGCAGAGGAAGCCGTCGATCTGGGTGACGGTCAATACCGGGTCAGCGCGCGAATGAGCATCGATGATCTTGGCGAACTGTTCGACATCGACCTCGACGACGACGAGGTGGACACCGTGGGCGGGCTCCTCGCCAAGGCTCTAGGCCAGGTTCCGATTGTTGGAAGCTCGGTGGAAGTGAACGGGGTGTTCCTTAAGGCAGATAGGCTGGAGGGTCGCCGAAACAGGGTCAGCCATATCATTGCGGCCGCCATGCCAAAGGAAGACACTGACCTTGAAGACCTTCTCGACGACGCCGACTCAACGCAACAGGGAGTTCCACGTGAGCAAGCAAAATAAGAAATTCGACGCCGATAGCGACTTTGGCGGCTTTCACGCGGGGTTCTCGGTGCTGGTTGGCCGGCCGAATGCGGGCAAGTCAACGCTGACGAACGCCTTGGTGGGCCAGAAGGTGGCCATCACTTCGGCCAAACCGCAAACCACGCGTCACACCATCCGCGGCATCGTCCACCGGGAGGACGCGCAGTTGATCCTCGTGGACACCCCGGGCCTTCATCGTCCGCGGACACTGTTGGGAAAGCGGCTCAACGAGCTCGTTGCCGATACTTTGGCCGAAGTTGATGCCATCGGGTTCTGCTTGCCCGCCAACGAAAAGATCGGCCCGGGCGACAAATTCATCGCAGCCCAGCTGGCCGCCGTCGGGCGAAAGCCGATCGTTGCCCTGGTGACCAAAACCGATCTTGTCGACCGGCAGGCTCTTACGGAGCAGCTGCTCGCAGTCGCAGCACTGGGCCGTGAAGTGTTGGGGGAGCAGGGCTGGGCAGACATCGTCCCGGTCTCGGCTGCTGACGGTTTCCAGGTCTCCACCGTCGCCGACGTCCTGATCAGCCACATGCCTTCATCTCCGCCGCTGTACCCGGACGGTGAGCTGACGGATGAGCCGGAAGCGGTCATGATCGCGGAGCTCATCCGTGAAGCCGCGCTGGAAGGTGTCCGGGACGAGCTTCCGCACTCCCTGGCAGTCGTGGTGGAGGAGATCGTGCCGCGTGAAGGCCGGTCCGAGGACAACCCGCTCCTGGATGTTCGGGTGAATCTGTATGTTGAGCGTCCCTCGCAGAAAGCCATCATCATTGGCAAGGGGGGAAGCCGGCTGCGTGAAGTTGGTACCAATGCCCGCAAGGGTATCGAAACCCTGCTCGGCACGCGGATTTACCTCGATCTGCACGTCAAGGTAGCCAAGGACTGGCAGCGCGATCCCAAGCAATTGGTCAAACTCGGATTCTAGGCAGCACTGCTGGATCCGGCGTGGCTCCCGGCCCGATAAGGAACTTCCCAGAAACGGCAACTATGATTGCGGGGATCGAGCTGTTTAAGGAAAGGTAAACCGAATAGTGCGACGTCGTGACGCCCGCCCGGAGGGCACCGGCACCGCTGGCCCCGTTGCGGCACGCCATGGAGCGGATGCTGACGGCACTCCGCGCCATATGAATGAACGCAAGGGTCTTCCGCTCTGGTTGAAGATTGTCACAGGCGTGGTCTCCGTCGCGCTGGTTGCCGGTGTCGCCTTCGCTGCTTTCTGGTTCATCCGCCTGCAGACCAACATCACCAAGGCGCCTTTGAGCGCCGCTGAAACACGCAACGCCGACGATGCCTTGGCCAACGACAAGACAGACCGCCTGCAGATCCTGATCCTCGGTTCCGATACCCGGGACGGCAAGAACGCCGAGTACGGAAGTACCGAAGACTCCAGCGGTTATGGCCACTCGGACGTCATGATGCTGCTGGACATCTCCGCTGACAACAAGCGCGTCAACGTCCTCAGCTTCCCCCGGGACCTTCTTGTGGATGTTCCCCAATGCACCGACCGCACCAACAACCAGACCTTTCCAGCCCGCAGCGGCGTGATGATCAACGAAGCCATGGCTGAGGCCGGAATCGGCTGCGCCGTGGATACCGTCAACAAATTGACGGGCCTGGAGATCGACCACTTCATGATGGCCGACTTCAACGCGGTCAAGGAGCTCTCCAAAGCCGTGGGTGGCGTCAACGTGTGCGTCAGCGATCCCGTCTTCGACCCTGATTCCAGGCTCCGTCTGCCGAAGGGCGACTCCTTGGTGGAAGGCGAACAGGCATTGGCCTTCCTGCGGACCAGGCATGCGTTCGGCGATGGTGGAGACCTCGGCCGCATCAAGGGCCAGCAGGCGTTCCTTTCTTCCCTGACGCGGAAGCTGAAGAGTGAAGGCACCCTGGGCAATCCGCAGCGGCTCCTGCAGATCGCGGATGTTGTTACCCAAAACCTGACCGTTGACGAGGGCCTGGCCTCGGTTCCGTCGCTGCTGACCATTGGAGGACGCCTGAAGGACATCGACGTGTCCAAGGTGGCGTTTGTGGCGGTGCCCACGCAAGCTGCAGCTGTGGATCCAAACCGGCTTGAACTCGTTGAACCCCAGGCGTCCCAGCTTTTCGCAGCCTTGCGTGCCGACCTCGATCTCACCACTCCCGGCGCAACGTCAGCACCCACGCCTTCGGAAACCGCCGCACCCCAGCCCACGGCCACCACGCCTCCGGCACCCGCCTACGATAAAGCCATTCAGCCTGTATCTGTGGCCAACGGCAGCGGCGTGGCCACCAGGGCGCAGGAGCTCATGACCGTTTTGACAGGCAACGGTTTTACCCAGGCCGTGTCCTATCTGGCCAACCCGGTTGACCAGACGGTGCTCTACTATGGCCAGGGTTTCGCCGATGTGGCGGCCGATGTGGCCAAGCTTTACGGGATACCGGCTGCTCAGGTCCAAGAGGCTCCCGGAGTAGCTGGTGTGCAGCTGTACGTGGGTACGGACTTCACCACCGGCACAGCTTACGGAGCAGCTTCGGTCCCGTCCAACGTGGTCAACCAGACCGCCAGCGACGCCGTCTGCCAGCAGGTGAACCCGCTCTACTTCGATCAGTAGGACATCAGTTCCGTAGAAAAAACGAAATGGCCGGGTCAGTTGCAAACTGACCCGGCCATCGTTGTCTTCGGTTCCTACCAGATGCTGACGCGTTCCTGGGGATCCATCCACATGCCGTCTGCCTCAGCTACGCCGAATGCTTCCTGGAAGGCGTCAAGGTTGCGGGCGATGGCGTTGGTCCGGAACTCGTTGGGGGAGTGGGGGTCCGTGGCGAGCCTGCGGATGGCCTCTTCAGTCCGGATCACCTGACGCCACCCGGCTGCCCACGACATGAAGAACCGCTGCTTTCCGGTGAAGCCGTCAATGACCTCCGGCTCTTTCCCATCCAGGCTCAGGAGATAGGCCTTGTAGGCAATGGTGAGCCCGCCGAGATCGCCGATGTTCTCACCCAGGGTGAGCTTGCCATTCACCTTGTGTTCCGGTGCGGCATACGGTGAGAGGGCATCGAATTGGGCCACCAGCTTCGCCGTGAGGGCCTCGAATGCCGTGCGGTCCTCCTCGGTCCACCAATTGCGCAACGCGCCGCTGCCATCGAACTGCGATCCTTGGTCGTCGAAGCCGTGTCCGATCTCGTGTCCGATCACGGCCCCGATTCCACCGTAGTTCACAGCATCGTCCGCCTCCGCCGTGAAGAACGGTGGTTGGAGGATTGCCGCCGGAAACACAATCTCATTCAACAATGGGTGGTAGTAGGCGTTGACGGTCTGGGGCGTCATCAGCCATTTCGCCAAGTCAACGGGCTTGCCGATTTCGTCGAGATGGCGGTCCACGTCGGCGTCGTGGGCGCGTTCGACATTCCCGAGAAGATCATTGGGGTCAATTTCCACGGCGGAATAGTCGATCCATTTCTCCGGGAATCCGATCTTGGGACGGAATGCGTCCAACTTCTTGAGTGCTTTTTTCTTTGTCTCTTCACCCATCCAGTCCAGGGACGAGATGCTGTCGCGGTATGCCGCGATCAGGTTGGTCACCAAGGATTCCATCCGTGCCTTGTGGCCGGCAGGGAAGTGGCGTTCGACGTAGATTTGTCCTACTGCCTCACCCAACGCAGCTTCCACGACGGCGACTCCGCGCTTCCAACGTTCCTTGTTCTGTGGGGTGCCGCTGAGGGTGGTGCCGTAGAAATCGAAGTTCGTGTCCACGAACTCGGACGACAGGTAAGGGGCGGCCGAACTGAGGACACGGAGCGTCAGCCATTCCTTCCAGGTTTGCAAGGGCTCGGATTGCAGCAATCCCGCGGCACCTGCGAAAAAATCGGGAGTGCTGACGACAATTTCCTGCCGTTTTGCTGCATCCACCCGCGCTGCGTCAAACCACGTGTCGAGCAACGGGAACAGGGCCGTGGCCTCCTCCGCGGACTTAAGGTTGTAAGTCTTTTGGGGATCCCGGAGAGTGACGTTGTCCCAATGATGCGAAGCCAATGCTGTCTCCAGTGCGACCACCCGTTGGGCAGCGTTGGAGGCATCGGGAAGGGAAGCGAGCGTGAAGAGCTTCTCGATGTAGCTGGTGTACGCCGCCACAATGGCGGCGAATTTTTCCTCGCGGTAGTAAGACTCGTCGGGCAACCCCAGGCCGCCCTGCCCGATGTACAACAGAATACGTTCAGGGTTTCCGGCATCCGGCGCGGGGTAAATCGAAAAGAGACCGGACACATCTGAACGGAAAAGGCGGCCGATCAAGGCAGCCAGGTCCAGCGGGGAGTCGATTGCGCTGACCTCGTCAAGGCGGGCGCGCACGGGTTCGAGTCCCTTTGCTTCTGCTGCAGCCTCGTCCATGAAGCTGGCGTAGAGTCCGCCCACCTTTTGCTCAATACCGGTGGCCGAACCACCCTTGCCCGCGGCTTCTTCGATGATTGCCTTGACAGCGAGTTCGGCCCCGTCACGCAGTGCGGTGAACGTACCTTCCAGCGGCCTGTCGTCTGGAATCGTAGTGCTGTTGAGCCACGCGCCATTGACGTGTTGATAGAGGTCGTCCTGGGGCCGGACGCTGTGGTCGATATTCGAAAGAGTGATCCCCGACTGTGGCACTGTGGCTCCTTGTGTGGACGCTGCAGCTGGCGTTGCCACCGCCGCGGCGTCTGCATAGTGGACGTTGCATGAGGTGTTGCACTGTCATCATACGCACCGTGTTACTGTAATTTTGTGCGTGCGGAAATGCTTCTTCTTAGCTGCCGCGGCGAGGCCTGAAAGCTATCTGACGCTGGGCCATCCTCGCCGCGGAGTTTCGTTGTGTCCGGCTAAGCTTTCATTCAGTTCTTAGAGAAAAGGCCACACGTCATGCGTAATGCACAAAAGCCCTCCGGTATGCCCACCCACCGCTATCTGCCGTTCCAGGACCAGATCACGGTCGAGGTCCCTGACCGCACCTGGCCGGACAAGGTCATCACCAAAGCTCCGCGCTGGTGCGCCGTTGACCTGCGCGATGGCAACCAGGCACTGATCGACCCGATGAGCCCGGCACGCAAGCTGAAGATGTTCCAGCTGCTGGTCAAGATGGGCTACAAGGAAATCGAGGTCGGCTTTCCCTCGGCATCGCAGACGGATTTCGATTTCGTCCGTCAGCTCATCGAGGGCGGACACATTCCCGAGGACGTCACCATCCAGGTATTGACCCAGGCACGGGAACACCTGATTGAACGGACCTACGAGTCATTGGTTGGGGCCAAGCAGGCGATCGTCCACCTGTACAACTCCACCTCTGTCTTGCAGCGCCGGGTCGTCTTCAACCAGGACGAAGACGGCATTCTGGATATCGCGCTGCAGGGTGCGCGTCTCTGCAAAAAATACGAAGAAACGTTGACCGACACGCACATCACCTACGAGTACTCGCCGGAGTCCTTCACGGGAACCGAGCTCGAGTATGCAGCACGTGTTTGCAACGCCATCGCCGATGTCTTTGAGGCCTCCGCCGACAAGCAGGTCATCATCAACCTGCCTGCCACAGTGGAAATGGCTACGCCGAACGTTTACGCCGACTCCATCGAGTGGATGCACCGAAACCTGCACCCCCGCGAAGGCATCATCATTTCGCTCCACCCGCACAATGACCGCGGCACGGGTGTTGCGGCAGCCGAACTCGGCTACCTGGCTGGCGCGGACCGGATTGAGGGATGCCTCTTCGGCAACGGTGAACGCACGGGCAACGTGGACCTGGTCACGCTGGGGCTGAACATGTTTGTCCAGGGTGTTGACCCCATGATCGATTTCTCCGATATTGACGAAATCCGCCGGACAGTTGAGTACTGCAACCAGTTGCCTGTACCCGAACGCTCTCCCTATGGTGGCGACCTTGTCTTTACAGCCTTCTCGGGTTCACACCAGGACGCCATCAAAAAGGGTTTCGAGGCCCTCGAGAAGGACGCTGCCGCGGCCGGGAAGCCGGTGGACGACTTCACCTGGCAGGTGCCTTACCTGCCGATCGATCCCAAGGACCTGGGACGCAGCTACGAGGCCGTTATCCGCGTCAACTCGCAGTCCGGCAAGGGTGGCGTTGCCTACCTGCTGAAGAATGAGCACAATCTGGACCTGCCGCGGCGTGCCCAGATCGAATTCTCCGGTGTTATCCAGCGGCGCACGGACGCTGTGGGTGGCGAAGTCAGCGGGTCCCAGCTGTGGCAGATCTTCCAGGATGAATACCTGCCCTCTGATGAAGAGCAAGCCCAGTGGGGCCGCTACACCTTGGGCAGTGTGAGCACCGAGACCGATGAATCCGGCGCGATGACCATGAATGCGAACTTGCGGATCGAGGGTGCCGAGGTTCGGCGCACCGGGCATGGCAACGGTCCCATCGCGGCTCTGTTGGACATACTGCACCAGGACGGCGTGGACGTCCGGGTTCTCGACTACAGCGAGCACGCATTGTCTGAGGGTGGCAGCGCCAGTGCCGCCGCCTATGTTGAATGTGCCGTTGGAGAGCGTGTCCTGTGGGGCGTGGGAATCGACCCCAGCACCACAACGTCGTCCCTCAAGGCACTGATCTCCGCCGTGAACAGGGCAGTCCGGGACGCCCAGGCCTAGGCACCAGCCGTGTGGTGACAGGAAACTCTGTCACCACACGGTCCGGCAACCGTACCGGGTCCGGGCATAGTGCGAAGATTAGATGTGGCCAATCCGTCGTTTGCAGCCCGGTCCTACCGGGACGATGCCGTGGTCCTCCGTACCCACAAGCTGGGCGAGGCGGACCGCATCATTACCTTGCTGACCAAGCACCACGGGCAGGTACGCGCCGTGGCCAAGGGCGTCCGAAGGACCAGCAGCCGCTTCGGAGCCAGGCTGGAGCCGTTCATGGTCGCCGACCTCCAACTGGTTTCGGGTCGGACACTGGACATCGTCACCCAAGCGGTGGCGAAAGGTGCCTACGGAAGCAGCATCGCCGCCGACTACGGCAGATTTACGGTAGCTGCTGCCATGACGGAGACGGCCGAGAAATTGACCGACGCGGACACCGAATCGGGCACCGCCCAATACAACCTTCTTGTAGGTGCACTGGCAGCCCTGAGCCGTTCGGACCACCCACCGGAGCTGATCCTGGACTCCTATCTTCTGCGTGCGTTGGCCACGGGAGGTTGGGCTCCCAGCTTTACGGCCTGTGCACGCTGCGGTCGACCCGGACCCCACACGGCTTTTGCTGCCCCGGTAGGTGGGATGGTGTGCGGGGACTGCCGGCCACCCGGTTCTCCGGCGCCGGCAGCTGAGACCGTGGTGCTTCTGGGCGCGTTGTTGACGGGTAACTGGGAGGTCGCGGACGTTTCCGACCCGCGGCACCGCAGGGAGGCTGCCGGCCTGGTGGCGAGCTACCTGCAATGGCATTTGGAACGGGCGTTGAAATCACTCAAACATGTGGAGCGAAGCTGACAGTGGCACTTGGAAAGAAAAGCAAGACAACAGCGGCAAGGAACGCGCCGGTCGTGGCTCCGTACGGGCATCCCTCCGGTGCAGTTCCGCCAAGAATTCCGAGTGAGCTCATCCCGCAGCACGTGGCCATTGTCATGGACGGCAACGGTCGATGGGCAAATCAACGTGGATTGCCCCGGATCGAGGGCCACAAGGCCGGAGAACCTGCCCTGTTGGATGTCATGGCCGGAGCCATCGAACTGGGCATCAAATACGTCAGCGTCTACGCGTTTTCGACGGAAAACTGGCGTCGTTCGCCCGAAGAAGTCCGCTTCCTCATGGGATTTAACAAGGACGTGCTACGACGCCAGCGGAACCAGCTCGACGACTGGGGCGTCCGTATCCGGTGGGCAGGCCGGCGGCCCCGGCTCTGGGGTTCGGTCATCAAGGAGCTGGAAGAGGCTGAGGAATACACCCGCGGCAACGACACCTGCACTTTGACCATGTGTGTTAACTACGGTGGCAGGGCCGAGATTGCCGACGCCGTGTCCGCTATCGCCCAGGACGTCGCAGCAGGGCGGCTCAAGCCAGGCTCCGTCTCGGAAAAGACGATACAGAAGTATCTGGACGAACCTGATCTCCCGGATGTCGATCTCTTCCTCAGGAGTTCGGGGGAGCAGCGCCTTTCCAACTTCCTGCTGTGGCAATCCGCCTACGCGGAATTTGTTTTCATGGACACCCTGTGGCCGGATGTGGACAGGCGCACCCTGTGGGACGCCGTCGAAATCTATGCCAAGCGCGACAGGCGCTACGGTGGTGCAGTCGATGCTGCGCCCTCCACCAATTAGTGCGCCTGGGTTAATTCAATACGGGTACGCGGCCAGCCAGACGGCCACGTCACGATAAGCCTGTTGCCGGACGGTGCGGCGTGACAGGAAGATGTCATGAAGCGCACCCGGATACCGGAACACTGCCGTCCGCCGGGCCAGGCCCAGTGCGCGGCGGGAGGTTTGTTCGACGTCGATGACTGCGTCTGCACGCATAAGGTCCGTGGTCCATTCGGCCTGGATCCTGGTGCGACCCGATAGGAGAACCAGGACAGGAGCGTCAATGTTCAGCTTGCGCTCCACTGCCGCATGCCCTGCGAGGACGGCTTTGGTCCAGCCGGCTCGAATGGGAAACGACGTCCGCGGACGCCATACCGGGTCAAGCATCCATTCGCCGTGAGCCTCATTGCTGACGCTCTCCCAGTACGCCGGCATTTCCGGGAAGCGGAACGGACGTTTCGGGTCGGTCCGGGCAAAGGGTTCCACCAAGTGCATGGCGATGCTGCGGACGAGGCTGCTGCCCTGGAGTTCCAGCCAGGGTGAGTTAAGGACCAGGGTGCCAACCTTGCCGGGATTGCGGTTGGCCCAGAGCGCTGCGATGAGCCCGCCAAGGGAGTGGGCAATCACGTGGATGGTGGGCGGAGCAGTGTTGTTGGTCCGCTCTGCCACGTCCGCTTCAATCTCCCGGAGGGCTGCCGACAAGTCTTCGTCGTAGACGCCCAGGTCCGAGGTGTAGCCCGGTGTTTGTCCCGGAAGCAGGCTTCTGCCAAATTTGCGCAGGTCCACGGCATAGAACAGGAAACCTGAGGCACTGAGATACTCGGCCAATTCGGTCTGGAGGAAGTAGTCTGCCCAACCGTGAAGGTAGAGCACTGCGCGGGGTGCCCCGCCGGATTCGTGCGGAGTGCGGCGCTTCCTCTTGGCGAAGGTTGTCAGGAAGTCGAGGATTCCGTGAGGGGCGGTGTCCCCAATGGGTGGAGAATGCCGCACAAGAGTGGCTTTCACCGGGCCCTCTTCATCTTCCCCCAGGGGCAAGTCCAGACACTCGTAGTTGTGGCCCAGTACATCCGGTCTCCACCGTGGTCCGGCTTTACCTGTGCCCGTCATGCGTCCCCCTCTTGCTGATGTTCCTTGGCTTGATGTTCCTTGGCTTGATGTTCCTTGGGTTGATGTTCACGGGCCGGGTGTTCCAGCGCGCCGCTTTGTGGAGCGCGGTAGCGCATGTACCCGCAGATCCAGCGGGCCAGCCGTGCGTACGCGTCCTGCCTCACAGCGGGTGCCGAGAGGAAGACATCGTGAAGGCCGCCATCAATTCTTTCCAGAGTGACAGTCCGGCCGAGCGCCATTGCCCGGAGAGCGATGATGCCGACATCAAGCACGGCGTCGGAGCGACGCATCGACTCCTGCCACACCATGCCGTTAGCGCTGGCCGCTGACGTAAGGACCAAAACCGGCATCTGCAGGTTCAGCCCATGGGATACCTGCGCATGGCCCGCGAAGATGGCGCTCAGCCATCCAGCCCGGACCGGGAAGGCCATCGGGGGCCGGTATTTCTCGTCCAGCGCCCATTCACCCTCGGCGCTGCTGCTGATGCTTCGGAAGTAGAAGCCTCTCTCCGGCAATCTGAGAACGGTCTCAGGCCGAAGTTTGGCCAGAGGGCCCAGCATGGTGTGGACGGCGCGGCGAACCAGTGAGTTCCCGTGCATTTCAAGCCATGGGCTGTCGAGGACCAGGAACTGGATATCACCCTGGTGGCGGCTGGCCCATAGGGCGGCAACCAGGCCACCGGTCGAATGCCCCATCAAGGTCATACTGCCCGGAGGGGAGCCTGCACGGTCAGCACGGATGAGATCCATGGCTTCGTTGATCTCAGCGTCGTAGTAGGTCAAGTCAGCGACGTATCCACCCGGGCTGTCCGACTGAAGGCTTCGTCCGTGGTTGTGCATGTCCAAGGCATAGAAGTCGAAACCCTGGCCAGCCCAGAACCGGGCAAGCTCCGTGTTGAAGAAGTAGTCGCTCCAACCGTGCAGGAACAGCACGGCACCATAGGGTGCGTTTCCGGCACCTGGACCATCATGCGGCGGGGCAGCCAGTTCCGCCCGGTGCCGGATCAGAGTGGCACGGCGGACCACGCCGTCAGGCCCCGCAGACTCGAAACTGCAGGATAGAAAGTCCTTTCCCAGGATGTCAGGGGTCCACTCCATGGCCCTAGCTTAGACACTGGCGGCGGCTTCCCGTCCAGCGGCCCTTCCGGTGAAGAGGCAACCCCCAAGGAAGGTTCCTTCCAGGGCCCGGTACCCGTGGATTCCGCCTCCACCGAACCCTGCCGCCTCCCCGGCGGCGTAGAGACCCGGCATGGCCTGGCCATCGTTACTGAGCACCCTGGACTTCAGATCTGTTTGGAGACCACCAAGGCTCTTCCTCGTCAGCACGGACAGGCGGATGGCAATCAAGGGGCCGTGTGCGGGGTCCGTCAAACGGTGCGGGGGCGCGACGCGCATCAATTTGTCCGTGGCGAAACGCCGGGCAGCCCTGATGGCTGCGAGTTGGGGGTCCTTTCCCAAGCCGCTGGACACTTGGCGGTCACGTGCTTGGACCAAGGCCTCCAAGGACCCGGCATCGATCAATGGGTTCCGGGTCAGGTTGTTCATCGCTGCGGCGAGCTCCCGCACCGAGTCGGCCCGGACGAAGTCTTCACCTCTGTCCAGGAACCGCTGGATGGGGGAGTCGGCGCCGGGTTTCAGGCGTGAAGCCAAAAGGCGCAAGTCCTTGCCGGTCAGGTCCGGGTTTTGTTCCGACCCGGACAGGGCCAGTTCCTTGAGTGCAATGGTCCGGTTCAGGACGAACCAGGAATATCCGTGGTTGCTTGCGACGATGTGGCGCAAGGCGCCCAAGGAATCGAATCCAGGAAAGAGCGGGGCGGGCAGCTGGGTGCCGGTGGCGTCGAGCCACAAGGACGATGGACCCGGAAGGATGCGGATGCCATGCTGTGGCCAGACGGGCTCGTAATTGCGTATTCCCTCCGGGTAGTGCCACATCCTGTCACCGTTGATCAACGAACCGCCCGTTGTCGTCACGGCAGGAAGGAACTCGCCGTCCACTGACGCAGGCACGCCGCTGAGCATCGCCGTTGGGGCGTTTCCCCCTGGCCATTGCTGTCTGACAACATCGGGGTTGCCGCCGATCCCGCCGGTAGTCACCACCACCGCCCCCGCCGTGACGTCGAAGTCACCGACGGCGACCCGCGACGATGCCTGGCCCCGCCCCGCCGTCGACGGTTCCAGAACCTGGCCGGACACCCCGGAGACCCTACCGGCCGTCGTCGTCAAGGCTGTGGCGCGGTGCCTGAAACACATCCGCACCTTGCCTGCCGCTACGCCCTCCTGCACCTTGGCCAGGAAAGGCTGCACGAGAGCCGGCCCTGTTCCCCACGTAACGTGGAAGCGGGGCACTGTGTTGCCATGTCCCTGGGGTCCGTAACCTCCCCTTTCCGCCCACTGCACCAAGGGAAAGATGCCGACACCAAGGCTCTTGAGCCAAGTCCTTTTCTCGCCGGCCGCGAAGTCAACATAGGCCTCCGCCCAGGCCCGCGCCTGCACATCGGCGGGCCGGTCGAAAGCGGCGGAGGCGAGCCAGTCGGACAGCGCAAGCTCCGTGCTGTCCCTGACGCCAAGCCTGCGCTGCTCCGGTGTGTCGATCATGAAGAGTCCACCGAAGGACCAGTGAGCCTGCCCACCCACCGAAGCCTCCGGCTCCTGGTCCAGGACAACTACGCTCTTGCCGGCGGCATATGCTGTGGCAGCGGCCACGAGCCCCGACAAACCCGCGCCAACCACTGCGATGTCGGCAGTGATTGGCGGATGTCCATGATGTGCGTCACTATCAACCGGCGGCATGCGTACATGCTAGCGGCTTCCATGGTCACGGGTTTGGCGAGATGTCCACGAACGGCAAAACTAGGACCATGCGTGTTTACCCCACATTCTTCAAGTTGGCCTTCTCCTGGATGGATGCCGAGAAGGCCCACAAGATCGGTTTCCAGGGAATCCGGCTTGCCCATCGTTCAGGTGCCGGCCGGATCCTTGCCAGGCTGACTGCGCCTGATGCCTCCTTGAGGACTGAGGCGTTGGGCCTGACCTTCCCATCGCCCTTCGGTTTGGCCGCCGGCTTCGACAAGGAAGGCCACGGAATAGAGGCCCTCGCCGACCTCGGCTTTGGCCACGTGGAAGTGGGTACCATCACCGGTCAAGCGCAGCCGGGCAACGACAAGCCCCGTCTGTTCCGCCTGATCGAGGACCGCGCGGTCATTAACCGCATGGGATTCAACAACGACGGCGCCGCAGCAGTTGCGCCGCGGCTCAAGTCGGCACGGGCTGCTTTGCAAAGGCTGTACCCCGGCAACCGGCCGATCATCGGCGTCAACATCGGCAAGACCAAGGTGGTGGAACTCGAGGACGCCACTGAGGACTACCTGGTGAGTGCACGCACCCTGGCTCCGGCGGCCGACTACCTGGTGGTCAACGTCAGTTCGCCGAACACGCCCGGACTCCGTTTGCTTCAGAACGTGGAGACCCTGCGCCCGCTGCTGAGGGCAGTGGGCGACGCCGCTGATGAGGCTGCGGGGCGGCACGTTCCGCTGCTCGTCAAGATCGCTCCGGACCTGTCCGATGAAGATATTGACGATGTGGCCCGTTTGGCCCTGGATCTCAAACTCGACGGAATCATCGCCACCAACACCACGATTTCCAGGGGCGGGCTCACATCCGATTCGTCGAAAGTCGAAAGCCTCGGTGCGGGTGGACTGTCAGGGGCTCCGCTTAAGCAGCGCTCACTGGAAGTCCTGCGTCGACTCAAGGAAGCCGTCGGGGAGCAACTGGTGCTGATAGCTGTTGGGGGCGTAGAGACAGCCCGCGACGTACAGGACCGACTGGATGCGGGAGCAAACCTGGTGCAGGGATACACGGCCTTTCTCTATGAAGGTCCGTTCTGGGTTTCCCGCATCAACAAGGGTTTGGTGAAGCTCCGCAAGGGAGTATCCCGCTAAAGCTCCAAAGCAGAAGACCCCGGACCAGTGGTCCGGGGTCTTCTTTTGAATGGCGGGGCGGCTAGGCCGGGTATTGGCCGCGCTTCACCTGGGGCTTGGGCAGGCGAAGCTTGCGGAACTGGAGCGCACGCATGCAGCCATACCAGATGGATCCGCGTTCAACTTCGCCGAATTTGGCGGTCAGCTGCTTGCGAAGCTTGCGCGACAGAATGAAAACGTCAACGAAGACTGCAAGGAACATGATCCAGAAGCCCACAAGGACGTAGCTGATGCCAGCGCTGGTGGGCGGAATGATCAGCGAGATCACCACGAACAACAAAGCTCCGAACATGAGGTATTCGCCCAGGCTGAAACGCGCGTCAACGTAGTCGCGCACGTACCGCTTCTGGGGCCCCTTGTCCCGCAGGGGGAGGAACTTCTCATCACCGGTGTCCAGGGCTTGGCGCATTTTTTGGCGCTGGTCCTGGATTGCCACCCTTTCCGCAGCCTTCGAGGCCTTGCGGTCGGTGGGCACCAGGGGGCGTTTCCGGGCTGCTTCCTGGGCCTTCCGCTTGGGCGTAGGGGTGCCCTTACCGGCACCCGGTCCCGGGGCGGTGGCGTAGGCCTGGTCTACTACTGACTGAGCGCTGGGCTCTTCCTTTTTACGTCCGAACACCCATACAGAATACCCTCGGCAAGGTGGCGTACGTTACCTCGTCCGAGGTGAACGGTCTGCTCGGCCGTGCCCTGGGTCCGGCGTGGCTTGTTACCCGGAGGTAAAGTGTGGGCCATGACTTCAGCGCATGCGGACACCCCGCAGAACAAGCAACAGCACTCCGGCGACATCCCGGTCGAGGCACTGGCCGCGGCGGTCAACGAAGCCTTCAACTCCACCATGGATTCCCTCAAGAACCTGGTGTCCATCCCCGGCATTGCCTGGCCCAGTTTCAATCCCAAGGAACTCGATCGAAGCGCCGAGGCGGTCTCTTCCCTGGTCCAGGCTGCCGGTATGCCGGACGTCCGGGTCCTGAGGTGCAGCAAAGCAGACGGTACCCCCGGCGGTCCTGCCGTCGTCGCCCGTCGACCCGCCGCAGACGGAAAGCCCACCATCCTGCTGTACGCCCACCACGACGTACAGCCGCCGGGGGACCGGGCCCTGTGGACCTCTGAACCCTTCGTGGCGGAAGAACGCGACGGGCGCCTGTACGGACGCGGCGCGGCCGATGACAAAGCGGGCATCATGGCACACCTGGCGGCCTACAGCGCTGTCAGTGAAGTCCTCGGCGAAAAATTCGGTCTCGGCGTGACCTTCTTCTTCGAGGGCGAGGAAGAAGCCGGCTCGCCGACCTTCCGCGCTTTCCTGGAAGAACATCAGGAGCTTCTCCGATCGGATGTCATCGTGGTGGCCGATTCGAGCAACTGGAAAGTGGGAGTTCCCGCCCTGACCACCAGCCTCCGCGGCCTGGTGGATGGCACGTTCGAAGTCCGTGTCCTGGACCATGCCGTCCACTCGGGCATGTTCGGCGGTCCGGTCCTGGACGCCCCTACGCTTCTGTCGCGGCTTATCGCCACCCTGCACGACGACGACGGCAATGTGGCAGTCGCCGGGCTGGTGGGACGTGATGACGTGGTGGTCGACCTCACCGAAGAGGACTACCGCGCCGATGCTTCAGTGCTCGACGGCGTTCGGCTCGCCGGCGGCGGGACTATCGGTTCGCGCCTCTGGACCAAGCCCGCGCTTTCCATCATCGGCATGGATGTACCGTCCGTCGATGTCGCCTCCAACACGTTGATTCCCGCGGCACGGGCCAAATTCAGCATGCGCCTTGCTCCCGGGCAGGACCCCGAGGCCGCCATGGACGCTTTGAAGAACCACGTTGAATCGAACGCACCATTCGGAGCCAAGGTGACGTTTACGCCGGGGGAGCGCGGCAATGCTTTCTCCACCGACACCTCATCATCCGCGGCCCGCGTCGCCTTGTGGGCCTTGGAACAGTCCTGGGGCGTCACGCCCGTTGAAATGGGAATCGGCGGATCCATTCCCTTCATTGCCGACCTCCTGGAAATGTATCCGGACGTCCAGATCCTGGTAACCGGGGTGGAAGATCCTGATTCCCGCGCGCACAGTGCCAACGAATCCCTGCACATCGGCGACTTCCGCCACGCAGTGTTGGCTGAAGCGTTCATGCTTGCGCGTCTGAACGCCGAGGGGCTGGGGGCTTAGTCCCAGTCCGGCCGGGAACAAGGAAATGCTGTCAGTGGTTACGTCTGGAGTTATAGCAAAGCGTCTGCGCGACGTAGCATTAGCTATAACCCGTATGTAATTGGGTAAGGGCAGGCAGCGTCCCGGCGCCGCCTCCAGAAGTTTCATAAGAAGGTAGGCCAATGAGCACTGCAACCAACGAAAACAGCACCGGAACACAGGTCGTCACCAATGACGAGCTGCCCACGCACGAGGTCAATCTGACCGACGTCGCAGCAGGCAAGGTCCGCAGCCTCCTCGAACAGGAAGGCCGCACCGATCTTCGGCTGCGCGTTGCAGTCCAGCCTGGCGGATGCTCCGGCTTGATCTACCAGCTCTACTTTGACGAGCGGATGCTCGACGGAGACGCTGTGCGTGACTACGACGGTGTCGAGGTCATCGTGGACAAGATGAGTGTTCCTTACCTCAGCGGTGCAAGCATCGACTTTGAAGACACCATTTCGAAGCAGGGCTTCACCATTGACAACCCGAACGCCGGCGGGTCTTGCGCCTGCGGTGATTCGTTCCACTGATGTGAGCCGTCGCCGCATGTCGGCGCCCCTCCGGGCCGCTTTGAAAGCGTTCGGAGCCACGGCGCTGACATGTGCGCGAAAACCGCCTGATAGCGGTAAGCTCTACATCGGGTAGTAAAACTTTTAGTGTGCCCGGTGAGCCTTCGGCCTGCCGGGAGACAGCAACAAGAGGAAGGGCCGTCTGTGAGTTCGCAGAACCGAACCGGCAGC
>Ga0153977_1000078_pt1:5000-29493 | contig 29493 bp, 15 predicted proteins | sample TSGA061MetaG_FD_104710 | JGI IMG/M metagenome (GOLD analysis project Ga0153977, IMG submission 104710) | Attine ant fungus gardens microbial communities from Georgia, USA - TSGA061 MetaG | ecosystem: Host-associated > Fungi > Mycelium > Unclassified | place: USA: Georgia, Yuchi... | reverse complement strand
TAAAGGGATTTTTCTTTTCTTTGTCTTGTTCCCTGAAAAAAAATAAAATTTTTTTTTAAACTTTATTTTCCGGATCTCGGTTACTCAATTTTTTTTTTTTTAATTTCCTGTTTTTTTTTTTTTTTTATGGTTAGGTTAATATTACTAAATATTAATATAAGAATAAGAATATCTTATTTGACCGCTGAATGAACGGAAGACGAAAAGAGAAAGAAATAGAGCTTAATACCACCTTTTTGGACTAATGACTTCATGACAAAATCTATCCTTTTTCTTTTTATTTATTATTTTTATTTTATTTTCTATTACACTAACTATTATAGATTTCTCTATAGATTTCTCGACTCGATATATAAATATAGAGCAAAGAGTGGCGATTAGAATGAATGATTCCTCAGTGCCAATCCTAACAAAATTCTATACACTTTAGTATTGACAATTTCAAAAAACTGATACTACTATGATCATAGTATGATGGCGGTTGGACAAGTAGGCCCCCATCGTCTAGTGGTTCAGGACATCTCTCTTTCAAGGAGGCAGCGGGGATTCGAATTCCCCTGGGGGTAGGGTACTATGAAAGAAAGGTAATCATGGATTACCAATAAGTTTAAAAGTGATTCGTCCTGGGTCGATGCCCGAGCGGTTAATGGGGACGGACTGTAAATTCGTTGGCAATATGTCTACGCTGGTTCAAATCCAGCTCGGCCCAACAATTCGTGAATCTATCACGAGAAGTTATAATCCCCCTTCCCTTTATAAATACTCGATACGGAGATAAAAAAGACTAAAAATCTTTCCTAGATCCCCTATTTCATTGGGATTGTAGTTCAATTGGTCAGAGCACCGCCCTGTCAAGGCGGAAGCTGCGGGTTCGAGCCCCGTCAGTCCCGGCGGCTCCAATAAAAAGACATCAATCAATTTATCTCTCCCTTATATGATATGACTATGAAAAAGGTCATATAACTAGCAAAAACAAAATTTTATTTCCAAACTAACAACTAAAAAAAGGCTCTTTATTTCCCTTTTCTTTCTCTTTTTGGCACGAAAGGGGTCGTATTAGTACAATTATTGGTAGCATTAGAGTAAGTATTCCAAGTCTGCTTTTTCGATTATTCTAGATACCTGGAAATCTTTATATATACCTGGAATAGAGTAATCTATTTATATAGTCTATTTTTGTTGTTTGTATTTGTAACTAATTGAAGTGAAATAGAAGAGCGATCCCATGATACTTGATCAGATGATTGTACATGAAAAAATCTAAGGTAAGTTATAGAAAAAAGAACGGAACCAAATAAAGATAAAGAAATTTGTGATTTGGTCCCGAATCGATTCGGTACGCATAAAAAAACCTCCTATGTTATACTATTCCTTTTTTGATTTTGACGAGGAATTTATTTGGTAACTGAGGTATTGTTATTCATGATATGGATCCGATTTAAAATGAAAAACATTAATTTTTAGGTAATTGATTCAAAAGGGTTATCATTATCATCTCTAGGGGATTAAATCCCGAGTTATTGTAAACTAAAAAAGCTTAGATTATGGAAGTAAATATTCTTGCATTTATTGCTACTGCGCTATTCATTCTAGTTCCTACGGCCTTTCTCCTTATAATTTACGTAAAAACCGTCAGCGCCAATAATTAATTTGAATTAAGCTTCACTTATAAGTTCTTATCAAAAATTAATGAAAGGGGTTCCAATTTTCGCGTCTTACAAATAAAGGAAATAGTCGAATTATGATCGGGGTAGTATTCTAATAGATAGACCATATGATATGGTCTATCTATTAGAATTAGTAGAATGTAGAATGTGTAAAGTTCTACTTTAGAATATACAAGAATATACAAAAATTTTTTAAATTATCAATCTAAAGCATAAGTGTGTAATATGGGACTCGCCTGAGAAAAGATTCTCTTATGTATAATATCTCGCTCGACAACCGGGATGTCTCTGTGTATACCGCTTGGAATAGTCATAGAAAGGGCATAGATTTTTGAAATTTTCAATTAAAGAGGGAATAATTTCCTCAGTACTCATCTATAACTCCGGTAACAACCCGTTGATTGAAATAGAACATCTCGCAAGACTTTTTCTTTTTATTCTTTTTTTTTATTTAAAACGCGGTCCAGAACGATCTAGAAACCAATTAATACAGTTTTTTTAATTAGTAATACTCCTAGAGTCCACTTCTTCCCCACACTACAAGTGAAAGGGAAAATGTAAAGACTACCATTAAAGCAGCCCAAGCGAGACTTACTATATCCATGTGAATTATGTCCCCTTATCTCTATAAACTATAAATAGGATCTCTATAAATATATAAATATGAAGGAATTGTTCTATTCCTCAATACTAATAGTATAGTGGAATCAATGGTGCAGAGTCAAAAAAAGGAGGAGATAGGAACACTATTGATATACCAATCTAATAAACCAACTCATTTAATTTAATAAATAATAAATAAAATTCCTAGATGATTTTGAAACATGAAATTGAAATATTAAATAAAGGTAAAGACGAATCGGAAGCAAAATACGTCATAACATCGTTCGGAAATGTTACTAATAGAAAAATATAGGAAAAAAGTCTTTTTTGATTGTTGATGCTCATAAGTAAAAAGCCTAAAAAGTAAATCAATATTTCATTTTCTATTTGATCGAATGCGTAACCCGTTTCAACGATCTCTGTAAAGACGAATCAAACAAATATCAACAGCCCCTTTTCTATGCTTCTGATGCGAACCAATTTGCTGAGTTATATCAGCCCGAGCATAAGTAGGTTTCATACCTTTTATTGATTTGATCAGGCGACACCCGGATTTGAACTGGGGAAAAAGGATTTGCAGTCCCCCGCCTTACCACTCGGCCATGCCGCCAAAACGATATAAAATTAGTGAAATATGTCCTGTATTACTGCACATACCTTTCTTGTATTTATTGTGTATTTAGTGTATGTGTACGCGGAGCGCATCGGGAGTTCCTTTTTTTTTATTCCTTTCTTTTCTAATTTATCTCTTTTTTGCCTAAAAGAAACTGCTCGGCTTTTTTTTCAATTGGATTTGTAAGCCCTTTTCGCGTATCTCAAAATAACCGAACTTTCCCAATTTCTAGTAAAAACCGATTGTAAGTTTTCGTTCGAAAAAGTCAAACAAAATGGAACCATTAACTATTGATTACTGACTGCGAATGCAGAAACAATTTGAATCTCAAAGTTTTTTCTTTTCTTAATGATATAAAAAATCGATACATTAATATTGAACTATTGAGTTAGAAATTAGAAAACCCTTCTCAATTTTAATTATACCACTAATTGTGAGTATATGTAAACCCCAGCCCTAGTACCGAAATGTATATTTGTTATTTATTTTATATATAATATATACAATAGCTCTCAGAATTATCAGAATTAAATAATATTTGTATTTTCTTTTAATATTATTTAATATTAATAGAACACAAACCCTCTTATTACATATTACTATTACAAAACAAATTAATAATACGAACATCAATAAAATTCAAATCGAAGCGAACAGCAATATCTCCATACGTGTTTAATAAAAAAACCGCTCTTCTATTTATACTCTTATCTTCTATTTAGATATTCTTATCTTCTATTTAGATATTTAGACTCTTATATTTATAAGTATAGATTTATATTAGTATAGAAAACTTCACATATGTAATATCATAATAATAAGAATGATAGAAATTCAATCATTTTTTTTGTTGTTGATATTCTCTACAAAGTTCTAGAATTTAACCTTATTAAGATTAAGTTATAGAACTTTTTTAACAATTCCTTTCCATTTGTATCCGTTTAAAATTTCAATTTACGTAGAAAATACTTTTTTCCACTCATACGTATTTCATACATTCTATTCCAGATATGGAGTTGGGTAAAATTTCATGTGATTCAGTAAACAGAATATAAAATCCATCGTTGCTAGATCATTTCTAAAATTTGGTGAAGAATGAATCAAATCAATAGTGGGATTTTTTGATAAATGGGAAATTTAAAATGCTAGGGGATGGAAATGAGGGAATATCCACAATACCTGGATTGAATCAGATACAATTTGAAGGGTTTTGTAGGTTTATTGATCAGGGTTTGGCCGAAGAACTTTCTAAGTTTCCAAAAATCGAAGATACAGATCAAGAAATCGAATTTCAATTATTTGTGGAGACATACCAATTGATAGAACCCTTGCTAAACGAAAGGGATGCTGTATATGAATTACTCACGTATTCCTCTGAATTATATGTATCCGCGGGATTAATTTGGAAAACCGGCAGGGATATGCAAGAACAAACCATTTTTATTGGAAACATTCCTCTAATGAATTCCTTAGGAACTTTTATAGTAAATGGAATATATAGAATTTTGATCAATCAAATATTGCAAAGCCCTGGTATTTATTACCGGTCAGAATTGGACTATAACGGAATTTCATTGTATACCGGTACTATAATATCAGATTGGGGAGGAAGATCAGAATTAGAGATTGATATAAAAGCAAGGATATGGGCTCGTGTAAGTAGGAAACAAAAAATATCTATTCTAGTTCTATCATCAGCTATGGGTTCAAATCTAAGAGAAATTCTAGAGAATGTTTCGTATCCTGAAATTTTTTTATCTTTTCTGAATGATAAAGAGAGAAAAAAGATTGGGTCAAAAGAAAATGCCATTTTAGCATTTTATGAACAATTTGCTTGTGTAGGTGGAGATACGGTATTTTCTGAATCCTTATGTAAGGAATTACAAAAAAAATTCTTTCAACAAAGATGTGAATTAGGAAGAATTGGTCGACGAAATATAAACCGAAGGCTAAATCTTGATATACCCCAGAACAATACATTTTTGTTACCACGAGATATTTTGGAAGCTGCAGATCATTTGATTGGGCTGAAATTTGGAATGGGCACAGTTGACGATATGAATCATTTGAAAAATAAACGTATTCGTTCTGTAGCAGATCTTTTACAAGATCAATTTGGGTTAGCTATGGTTCGTTTAGAAAACGCAGTTCGCGGAACTATCGGCGGCGCAATTCGACATAAATTGATACCGACACCCCAAAATTTGGTAACTTCAACTGCATTAACAACTACTTTTGAGTCTTTTTTCGGTTTACACCCACTATCTCAAGTTTTGGATCGAACCAATCCATTGACACAAATAGTTCATGGGCGAAAGTTGAGCTATTTGGGTCCTGGGGGCTTAACAGGCCGAACTGCCAGTTTTCGGATACGAGATATCCATTCCAGTCACTATGGGCGTATTTGTCCAATTGATACATCTGAAGGAATCAATGTTGGGCTTATTGGATCCTTATCAATTCATGCGAAGATCGGTCGTTGGGGATCCCTAGAAAGCCCATTTTATGAAATTTCTGAGAGATCCACTGGGGTACGAATGCTTTTTTTATCGCCGGGTAGAGATGAATACTTTATGGTAGCAGCGGGAAATTCGTTGGCTTTGAATGGGGATCTTCAGGAAGAGCAGGTTGTTCCGGCTCGATACCGTCAAGACTTCTTGACTATTGCGTGGGAAAAGGTTCATCTTCGAAGTATTTTTCCCTTCCAATATTTTTCTATTGGAGCTTCCCTCATTCCTTTTATCGAACATAATGATGCGAATCGGGCTTTAATGAGTTCGAATATGCAACGTCAAGCAGTTCCACTTTCTAGGTCCGAGAAATGCATTGTTGGAACCGGGTTAGAACGACAAGCAGCTCGAGATTCCGGGGCTCTTTATATAGCCCAACGCGAGGGAAGGGTCGTTTATACCGATACGGACAAAATCATTTTATCGGGTAATGGGAGTACTCTAAGCATTTCATTAGATCGGTATCAACGCTCGAATAAAAATACTTGTATGCACCAAAAAGCACAAGCTCCGCGGGGTAAATGTATTAAAAAGGGACAAATTTTAGCTGACGGTGCTGCTACGGTTGGTGGAGAACTTTCTTTGGGAAAAAGTGTATTAGTAGCTTATATGCCGTGGGAGGGGTACAATTATGAAGATGCAGTACTCATTAGTGAACGTTTAGTATATGAAGATATTTATACTTCTTTTCACATACGGAAATATGAAATTCAGACCCATGTCACAAACCAAGGTCCTGAGAGGGTCACTAATGAAATACCCCATTTAGAAGCCCATTTACTCCGTAATTTAGACAAAAATGGAATTGTGATGTTGGGATCTTGGGTAGAGACGGGTGATATTTTGGTAGGTAAATTAACGCCTCAGGTGGTGAAAGAGTCGTCGTATGCTCCAGAAGATAGATTGTTACGAGCTATCCTTGGGATTCAGGTATCTACTTCAAAAGAAACGTGTCTAAAACTACCTATAGGCGGTAGGGGTCGGGTTATTGATGTCAGATGGATTCATAAGAAGGGGGGTTCTAGTTATAATCCAGAAACGATTCGTGTATATATTTCACAGAAACGTGACATTAAAGTCGGCGATAAGGTAGCTGGAAGACACGGAAATAAGGGTATTATTTCCAAAATTTTGCCCAGACAAGATATGCCTTATTTGGAAGATGGAAGGCCTGTTGATATGGTGTTTAACCCGCTAGGAGTACCTTCAAGGATGAATGTAGGACAGATTTTTGAATGTTCACTTGGGTTAGCCGGGAGCCTGCTAGACAGGCATTATCGAATAGCGCCCTTTGATGAACGATATGAACAAGAAGCTTCGAGAAAACTGGTGTTTTCTGAATTATATCAAGCTAGTAAGCAAACAGCGAATCCATGGGTATTTGAAGCTGAATATCCAGGAAAAAGCAGAATATTTGATGGAAGGGCGGGGAATCCTTTTGAACAGCCCGTTTTAATAGGAAAGCCCTATATCTTAAAATTAATTCATCAAGTTGATGATAAAATCCACGGCCGTTCAAGTGGACATTATGCACTTGTTACACAACAACCCCTTAGAGGAAGGGCAAAGCGGGGGGGGCAGCGGGTAGGAGAAATGGAGGTTTGGGCTCTCGAAGGGTTTGGTGTTGCTCATATTTTACAAGAAATGCTTACTTATAAATCGGATCATATTAGAGCTCGACAGGAAGTACTTGGTACTACTATCGTTGGAGAAACAATACCTAAACCCGAGGGTACTCCCGAATCCTTTCGGTTACTTGTTCGAGAACTACGATCTTTAGCTCTGGAACTGAATTATTTCCTTGTATCTGAGAAAAACTTCCAGATTCATAGGAAGGAAGCTTAATCGGAATGAATCAGCATTTCTCTTCTATGATCGATAGATATAAACATCAACAGCTCCAAATTGGATCAGTTTCACCTCAACAAATAAGTGCTTGGGCCACTAAAATACTTCCTAATGGAGAGATAGTTGGAGAGGTAACAAAACCCTATACTTTTCATTACAAAACTAATAAACCGGAAAAGGATGGATTATTTTGTGAAAGGATTTTTGGGCCTATTAAAAGTGGAATTTGTGCTTGTGGAAATTATCGCGTAATCGGAGAGGAAAAAGACGACCCAAAATTTTGTGAGAAATGCGGCGTCGAATTTATTGATTCTCGTATACGAAGGTATCAAATGGGCTACATCAAACTCGCATGCCCAGTAACCCATGTATGGTATTTAAAACGTCTTCCTAGTTATATTGCGAATCTTTTAGATAAATCCCTTAAAGAATTAGAAGGCCTAGTCTACTGCGATGTGTGATTTGATCGAAATACTGATTTTACAGATTATGAATGAGAAACTGTCATTCCAGTGAATCTAATTGGGATGCCCTGGATCTGACACGTCGCTTGGGGGAAGTAACATGAAGCTCAGAATTGGGGTATAGTAAATACTCCCAAATATAAAGGGATAGTTGATCTATGGTCGGTTTCATAACAAATAAAGAGAAATTCCTATTTCGAATTTCTATTTGTACCTCGTAAAAAAAGACTTTATGTTTTGTGGAATTCACTTTTTTCCTTTCTTTTGGAAAGAAAGTATGTTCAAGGAAGTAAATATGTCATGGTTGCAGGAGTCTATTCATCGCATATAGACTGCAGGGACATTGTGTGTGGCATAACCATCGAGTTTAAGTCGAGACCTAAAAGATCGAATGGAACAGTACATAGACAAGTCAATCTCTTATGAATGTGAAGGTAGTCCCTTAATTTTAGTAATTAAATTAAGGTATTCATCATTAGAAGGGTAATAGACTACTCAAGAATTTTACACTTCGTCGTTTAAATTTTAATTGAATATTGTTAAAAAAAAAAAACGGAATTAATGTTTATCTTTACTAGGAACTTGAGTAAGGAGTAGATCTTTTTGTTTGGGAGTTTTCTCGAGAGAACTCCTTTCTTTATTTAGTGTACCTACTTGAGCCGGATGAGGTGAAATTTTCACGTCCGATTTTTGGGGGGGGAGATCTTATAGTATCCTATCCCAATTTTTCTTTTGCTAGGCCCATAACTAAAAAACCCACTTTCTTACGATTACGAGGTTTATTCGAATATGAAATCCAATCTTGGAAATACAGCATACCACTTTTTTTTACTACCCAGGGCTTTTATACATTTCGAAATCGAGAAATGTCTACTGGTGCGATTGCTATCAGAGAACAATTAGCTGATCTAGATTTACGAATTATTCTAGAAAATTCGTTAGTAGAATGGAAAGAATTAGGGGAAGAAGGTCCCACAGGGAATGAATGGGAAGATCGAAAAGTTGGAAGAAGAAAGGATTTTTTGGTTCGACGTATGGAACTTACTAAGCATTTTATTCGAACAAATATAGACCCCGAGTGGATGGTTTTGTGTCTATTACCAGTTCTTCCTCCTGAATTGAGACCAATCATTCAGATAGATGGGGGGAAACTAATGAGTTCGGATATTAATGAACTCTATAGAAGAGTTATCTATCGGAACAACACTCTTACTGATCTATTAACAACAAATAGATCTACACCAGGAGAATTGGTAATGTGTCAGGAGAAATTAGTACAAGAAGCCGTCGATACGCTTCTTGATAATGGAATTCGACGCGGTCAACCAACGAAAGATGGTCATAATAAAGTTTACAAGTCATTTTCCGATGTAATTGAAGGTAAAGAAGGAAGATTTCGAGAAACTCTACTTGGCAAACGAGTCGATTATTCAGGACGTTCCGTTATTGTTGTCGGGCCTTCACTTTCATTACATCGATGTGGGTTGCCTCGAGAAATAGCAATAGAACTCTTCCAGACATTTGTAATTCGCGGTCTAATTGGACAACATCTTGCTTCGAACATAGGAGTTGCTAAGAATAAAATTCGGGAAAAAGAAACGATTGTATGGGAAATACTTCAGGAAGTTATGCAGGGGCATCCTGTATTGCTGAATAGAGCTCCCACTTTGCATAGATTAGGCATACAGGCATTCCAGCCCGTTTTAGTGGAAGGGCATGCTATTTGTTTACATCCATTAGTTTGTAAAGGATTCAATGCGGATTTTGATGGAGATCAAATGGCTGTTCATGTGCCTTTATCGTTGGAAGCCCAAGCGGAGGCGCGTTTGCTTATGTTTTCGCATCAGAATCTTTTGTCTCCGGCTATTGGGGATCCTATTTCCGTACCAACCCAAGATATGCTTATGGGACTCTATGTATTAACCAGCGGGAATCGTCGAGGTATTTGTGTAATTAAATATAATCCACGTAATCGCAGCAAGGATGAAACGAAAAGAAGTTCCAAAAATAATTATGAGTATACGAAAGAACCTTTTTTTTGTAATTCCTATGATGCAATTGGGGCTTACCGTCGGAAACGAATCCATTTAGATAGCCCTTTGTGGCTCCGGTGGCGGCTGGACCGACGTGTTATTACGTCAAGAGAAATTCCTGTCGAAATTCACTATGAATGTTTGGGGACTTTTTATGAGATTTATGGACACTATCTAATAGTACGAAGTATAAGAAAAAAAGAAATTATTTTTCTATACATTCGAACCACTGTTGGTCAGATTTTTCTTTATCGAAAAATTGAAGAAGCAATACAGGGGTTTTCTAGTGCCTGTTCATATGGTACTTAGGAATTCTGTGATACTGCGAAAGTGAGGTATCCCCGGTTAAGCTCGGATTAGAGTTCTAGAATTTATATGCTAATCAAGATCAAAAAAAGGAAGTTTTTGAATCACTGACCCTAACCCATTGTCGAATCCTACTCATCCCAATATGGAGGTACTTTATGGCAGAACGGGCCAATCTGGTCTTTCACAATAAAGCGATCGATGGAACTGCCATGAAACGACTTATTAGTCGATTAATAGATCACTTTGGAATGGCATATACATCACACATCCTGGATCAAGTCAAAACCCTGGGTTTTCAACAAGCTACTGCTACATCTATTTCATTAGGAATTGACGATCTTTTAACAATACCTTCAAAGGGATGCCTAGTGCAAGATGCGGAACAACAAAGTTTAATTTTTGAAAAACACCACCATTCTGGCAATGTACACGCAGTAGAAAAACTACGTCAATCTATTGAAATCTGGTATGCTACAAGTGAATATTTGCGACAGGAGATGAATCCAAATTTTAGGATGACTGACCCTTTTAATCCCGTTCATATAATGTCTTTTTCAGGTGCTAGAGGAAATGTATCTCAGGTACATCAATTAGTAGGTATGAGAGGATTAATGTCGGACCCCCAAGGACAAATGATTGATTTACCTATTCAAAGCAATTTACGGGAAGGACTCTCTTTAACAGAATATATCATCTCTTGCTACGGAGCCCGTAAGGGGGTTGTGGATACTGCTGTACGAACATCAGATGCCGGATATCTTACACGCAGGCTTGTTGAAGTAGTTCAACACATTGTTGTGCGACGAACCGACTGTGGGACCGCCGGGGGGATTTCTCTGAGTTCTCGAAATGGGATGATGCCCGAACGCTTTTTTATTCAAACATTAATTGGTCGTGTATTAGCAGATGATATATATATGGGTCCACGATGTATTGCCACCAGAAATCAAGACATTGGAATTGGTCTTGTCAATCGATTCATAACTTTTCGTGTCGAAACAATACCTATTCGAACGCCTTTTACTTGTAGGAGTACATCTTCGATCTGCCGATTTTGTTATGGTCAGAGTCCTACGCATGGAGACCTCGTTGAATTGGGAGAAGCTGTAGGTATTATTGCGGGTCAATCGATTGGCGAACCGGGTACTCAATTAACATTAAGAACGTTTCATACCGGAGGAGTATTCACAGGAGGTACTGCCGAACATGTGAGAACTCCTTATAATGGAAAAATCAAATTCAACAAGGATTTAGTTCATCCGACACGTACACGTCACGGACATCCTGCTTTTCTATGCTCTACGGATTTGTATGTAACTATTGAGAGTGAAGATATTAGCCATAATGTAAATATTCCATCAAAGAGTTTTCTTTTAATTAAAAACGATCAATATGTAGAATCAGAACAAGTGATTGCCGAGATTCGGGCGGGAACCTCTACTTTGAATTTTAAAGAGAAAGTTCGAAAACATATTTATTCTGACTCAGACGGCGAAATGCACTGGAGTACCGATGTGTATCATGCACCTGAATTTACATATGGTAATATCCATCTATTACCGAAAACAAGCCATTTATGGATATTATTAGGAGGTCCGTGTAGATCGAGTCTAGTCTCCCTTTCGCTTTACAAGGATCAAGATCAAATGAACGCGCATTCTCTTTCTGGCAAGCGAAGAGATCTTTCTTCCACCCTCTCAGGAACTAATGCCCCTACTAGTTACAAATTCTTTAGTTCCGATTTTTATGGTAAAAAAAAAGAGAGGGGTCGTAATTTTTTAGACTTTAATCGAATCATATGTACCGGTCATCGTAATCTCCTATATCCAGTCATTCTCCGGGAGAATTCGGATTTATTGTCAAAGAGGCGAAGAAATAGATTTCTTATGACACTTCAACCGATTCACGAATGCGAAAACGAATTAATATCCACTTTAGGTATCTCAATTGAAATTCCCTTAAATGGTATCTTCCGTAGAAATAGTATTCTTTCTTATTTTGATGATCCCCGATATCGAAGAAACAGCTCAGGAATTACTAAATATGGGACTATCGAAATGCAGTCAATCGTCAAAAAAGAAGATTTGATTGAGTATCGAGGGCTTAAGGAGTTTAAGTCAAAATCCCAAATGAAAGTAGATCGATTTTTTTTCATTCCAGAAGAAGTGCATATCTTACCCGGATCTTCCTCTATAATGGTACGTAACAATAGTATCATTGGGGTAGATACACAAATAACTTTAAATATAAGAAGCCGGGGGGGGGGGTTGGTTCGGGTCGATAGGAAAAAAAAAAGAATTGAACTAAAAATCTTTTCTGGAGATATCCATTTTCCTGGAGAGACCGATAAGATATCCCGACATAGTGGCGTTTTGATACCGATACCACCAGGAATAGGAAAAAGAAATTCGAAGAGATTAAAAAAACGAAAAAATTGGATCTATGTCCAACGGATTACACCTAGTAAAAGGGGGTATTTTGTTTTGGTTCGACCTGTCATCATATATGAACTAATGGACGGTCTAAATGTAGCAACACTTTTCCCTCCCGATCTATTGCAGGAAAGGGACAATGTCCGACTTCGGGTTGTAAATTATATCCTTTATGGAAATGGCAAACCAATTCGAGGAATTTCGTCTAGAGGAATTTTTGATACAAGTATTCAATTAGTCCGTACTTGTTTAGTATTAGATTGGGATAACGAAAAAAAAAAAAAAAGTTCTTTGAGCAAAGAAATCCGTGCATCTTTTATTGAAATAAGTACAAATGGTTTGATTCGACATTTCCTACGAATTGACTTGGCGAAATCCTTTATTACGGATATCGGAAAAAGGAATCGGCCCTTAGGTTCAGAATTGCTTTCTGATAATGTATCAGATTGCCCCAATATTAATCCGCTGTATTCCCCTTTTTGCGATTCTAAGGCAAGAATTAAACAATTCTTTAATCCAAGTCAAGGAACTATTCATACGTTGTTGAATAGAAATAAGGAATTCCAATCATTGATAATTTTGTTATCATCCAATTGTTCTCGAACGGATCCATTCGACGTTGTAAAATATCACAATAGAATAAAAGAATCAATTCAAAAAAATCCTCGAATTACAATTAGGAATTCGCTGGGCCCTTTAGGATCAGTCTATCCAATTGCAAATTGTTATTCCTTTTCTCATTTAATAACTCATAATTCTATTTTTGTAACTAACTATTTGCAACTTGCCAATTTAAAAGAGGCCTTTCAAGTAATTAAATATTATTCAATGGATGAAAATGGAAAAATTTATAATCCCGACCCATGCACAGGCAATAAGATTATTTTGAATCCATTCAATTTGAATTGGTATTTTTTCTGTCATAATTTTTGTTATTTTGAAGGGACATCCACAATAATAAGTCTTGGACAGTTTATTTGTTCAAATGTGTGTATAGCCAAAAATAGACCTCAACTAAAGTCGGGTCAAGTTATATTTGTTCAAGTCGACTCCGTAGTAATACGTTCAGCTAAGCCTTATTTGGCCACCCCAGGAGCAACTGTTCATGGGCATTATGGGGAAATCCGTTACGAAGGCGATGTATTAGTTACATTTATATATGAAAAATCGAGATCTGGTGATATAACGCAAGGTCTTCCAAAAGTAGAACAGGTATTAGAAGTTCGTTCGATTGAGTCAATATCGATGAATCTAGAAAAGAGGATTGAGGGTTGGAACAAATGTATAACAAAAATTCTTGGAATTCCTTGGGCATTCTTAATTGGTGCTAAGCTAACGATAGTTCAAAGTCGTATCTCTTTGGTTAACAAAATCCAAAAGGTTTATCGATCCCAGGGGGTGCAGATTCATAATAAACATATAGAAATTATTGTACGTCAAATAACATCAAAGGTATTGATTTCGGAAGACGGAATGTCTAATGTTTTTTCGCCTGGAGAACTAATTGGATTGTTGCGAGCGGAACGAATGGGGCGCGCTTTCGAAGAAGTGATATATTACCGAGCCGTCTTATTGGGAATAACAAAAGCATCTCTCAATACTCAAAGTTTCATATCTGAAGCGAGTTTTCAAGAAACTTCTCGAGTTTTAGCCAAAGCGGCTCTTCGGGGTCGTATCGATTGGTTGAAAGGTCTGAAAGAAAACGTTGTTTTGGGAGGAATGATACCGGTTGGGACTGGGGTCAAAGGATTAGTGCATCCTTCAAAACAACATAATAAGATTCCCTTGGAAACAAAAAAAAAGAATCTATTCAATAGGGATATGAGAGATATTTTATTTCACCAAAGAAAATTATTTGATTCTTTTATTTCAAAAAGTTTATTTGATACAAAAAATTTTATTTAATACATAATACATCAGAATAGTCTTTTATAGGATTTAGTAAGTCTTAAGAAAGTATTTTTTCCTTTGATTTTGATTACCTTATTTTAGTTGATTGAGTGTGGTCATTCGATTTAATAGAATAGAAAAGAATAATGATAATGGCTTGGGTCGTGTATCTACAAAGAATCTGCATTAGGGCCGAAGGTTCCATCGGAACAATTTTCTATTTTAGTTCAGGGTTTCGCGTCTCTTTTTTTCTTTTTTTCAAAAAAAGGGGGGGATAAAAATGACAAGACGGTATTGGAGCATCAATTTAGAAGAGATGATGGAAGCAGGGGTTCATTTTGGCCATGGTATTAGGAAATGGAATCCTAAGATGGCTCCCTATATCTCTGCAAAGCGTAAGGGTATTCATATTATAAATCTTACTAGAACTGCTCGTTTTTTATCAGAAGCTTGTGATTTGGTTTTTGAGGCAGCAAGTCGACGAAAACAATTCTTAATTGTTGGTACTAAAAAAAAAGCCGCCGATTTAGTAGCATGGGCTGCAATAAGGTCCCGATGCCATTATGTTAATACAAAATGGCTCGGCGGTATGTTAACGAATTGGTCCACTACAGAAACGAGACTTCAGAAGTTTAGGGACTTGAGAATGGAACAAAAAACAGGGATATTTAACCGCCTTCCAAAAAGGGATGCAGCTATGCTAAAAAGACAATTATCTCATTTGCAAAGATATCTCGGCGGGATTAAATATATGACACGGTTACCCGATGTTGTAATCATCGTTGATCAGCACGAAGAATATACGACGTTACGGGAGTGTATTACTTTAGGAATTCCAACAATTTGTTTAATCGATACAAATTGTGACCCCGATTTAGCAGATATTTCGATTCCCTCGAATGATGACGCTATAGCTTCAATCCGATTAATTCTTAACAAACTCGTGTTCGCGATTTGTGAGGGTCGTTCTAGCTATATAAGAAACTCTTGATTAATAATAAGATAAATAACTTAAACCACATAGATTTTTGATATTTATATAATATATAATCGGTTACTCTATTCCATAGTCCATTCCGAATTTCAAAAAAGAGATAAAAATAACTGGGTATGCTTATGTAATTAGTGAGTATTCAAAAAATATCCGATTTAAGTAGGCAAAGACATGGTTTAATGTTGAATAATTTTGTTTAAAGTTCGATTTTTCCGAGGTTAATATGAATGTTCTAACAAACACACTAAAAGGGTTATATGATGTATCTGGTGTGGAAGTAGGCCAACATTTCTATTGGAAAATAGGGGGTTTCCAAGTTCACGGCCAAGTCCTTATTACTTCTTGGGTTGTAATTGCTATCTTATTAGGTTCGGCTGCTTTAGCTGTTCGAAATCCACAAACCATTCCGACTGGGGGTCAAAATTTCTTTGAATACGTTCTTGAATTTATTCGCGATATCAGTAAAACTCAAATTGGAGAAGAATATGGCCCTTGGGTTCCTTTTATTGGAACTATGTTTCTATTTATTTTTGTTTCTAATTGGTCAGGAGCGCTTTTACCTTGGAAAATCATACAACTACCTCATGGGGAATTAGCCGCACCCACGAATGATATAAATACTACAGTGGCTTTGGCTTTACTCACGTCAATGGCCTATTTCTATGCGGGTCTTACCAAAAGGGGATTAAGTTATTTCGGGAAATATATTCAACCAACTCCAATCCTTTTACCCATTAATATTTTAGAAGATTTCACAAAACCTTTATCGCTTAGTTTTCGACTTTTCGGAAATATCTTAGCCGATGAATTAGTTGTTGTTGTTCTTGTTTCTTTAGTACCTTCAGTGATTCCTATACCTGTTATGTTCCTTGGATTATTTACAAGCGGTATTCAAGCTCTTATTTTTGCAACTTTAGCCGCGGCTTATATAGGCGAATCCATGGAGGGCCATCATTAAAATAATTGTTTTTTTTTTTCAAATTTAATGTATGGATCGAGCTAATTTACTTAGGGAATATACAACACCACCATATATGATATATAGGAATGGAAAAATGAGTATATTAAAAATGAGTATATATTAAAAATGAGTAGATTAATGAATCTATTATTAATAAGTCTATTATAGGGTTGTCTAAAAAAAGGAAAGAGATCAACAAAAAGATCTTTTTCCTAAAATTCCTCCTCGTCTCCTTCTCCTTAATTTAATACATATCCCAGAATCAATATTCAATTTCTATATTATTATTCAATTCAATATATCAATAATATAGAAATATAAAAATATATAATAAATAACAAATATAATAAATAACACTATAATAAATTAGATCAATCAAATACTCTTATTTCCATCCAATGATTTAGACTAACCAATTTGACCATTTCGATTTGTTCCAGTGTAAGAATGTTAAAAAAAAAAAAAAAAAAAGAAGGTAAAAATAGTTTACAAAAAGTGGAATTACGAACAAATGACAAATGGATTGGTTAGGAAAGGGTAGATAGATGCAATTGACTGGCTATAATTAAATAATTAAGTCAATTCCCACATATCTTTTAGTAATCGATTCTCAAATCCTATTGAATTTGAATGTCAGATTAGTAGTTAGTTTTCGTTATGAAAGAAAGACATTTATATGTACATTTCCATGTATATGGAATAATCAACATTGTCTAATTCTATAGGAACTAACGATATATTTCATTTATGCCCTACTTCTAGGAATTTTTAGAGTTATTCCAGGGGAAGTCCGCCCCCCTCTACCCCTTTGGGGCTTTGACTGCTTATATGTTTTTCTTAATTTCATCTTCATTTCATCGGTTTACTTATTCTATTTCTATTCAATTCCTAGTTAGAAACTAATTCATTTCTTAGTTTCTGGGTAGAAAGGAAAAATAGATATAGATATTGAAGGAGTTTGAACGATTAAATAATACTAGTACTTCAACCCGAAGGTATTAGTTACTTCGAATGGACTAAGAAAGTTATAATTCATCGGTTGATTGTATCATTAACCATTTTTTTTTTGGTACGAGAGGACTTATCATGAATCCACTGATTGCTGCCGCTTCCGTTATTGCTGCTGGTTTGGCCGTAGGGCTTGCGTCTATTGGACCCGGGGTTGGTCAAGGAACTGCTGCAGGTCAAGCTGTAGAGGGTATTGCGAGACAGCCTGAGGCAGAGGGAAAAATACGAGGCACTCTATTGCTTAGTCTAGCTTTTATGGAAGCTTTAACAATTTATGGACTAGTTGTAGCATTAGCACTTTTGTTTGCGAATCCCTTTGTTTAATCTTCGAAATATGAAAAATACATATTCATATTGTAGTGCCTTAGACTTGTCATTTTCTTTTTCGAAGTATAGCAAGATTTAGATTTTCCTCCTCGCTTATTTATTCATTGACAAAATAACCTACGGGAAGGGCTGATTTGCCGATGAGGAATTGGTATACCGACCCGACTCGCTTTCATCCTTCCCATTTGGAGTCCGGGGAAAGTTAAGCATTGCGATTAGTTTACATAACACTAATACTTTTCAAAATACAAAACAAAATAAAGTAATAAATAAAAAAGAAGTATGAACTGAAACAAAAAGAAGGCTATTCCATTTGTGAGTTTATCTATTATCTATAAAAGGAGATCCTATGAAAAATCTAACCGATTCTTTCGTTTTTTTGAGCCGATGGCCATCCGCCGGGAGTTTCGGGTTTAATATCGATATTTTATCAACAAATCTAATAAATCTAAGTGTAGTGCTTGGTGTATTAATCTTTTTTGGAAAGGGAGTATTAAGTGATTTATTAGACAATCGAAAGCAGAGGATCTTAAATACTATTCGAAATTCAGAAGAACTCCGGGGAGGGGCCATTGAACAGTTGGAAAAGGCTCGGACTCGCTTACAGCAAGTAGAAAAAGAAGCAGATCAGTTCCGAGTCAATGGATACTCTGAAATAGAGCGAGAAAAATTGAATTTAATTAATTCAACTTATAAGACTTTGGAACAATTAGAAAATTACAAAAATGAAACTATTCAGTTTGAACAGCAAAGAACAATTAATCAAGTTCGACAACGGGTTTTTCAACAAGCCTTGCGGAGAGCTTTAGGAATTCTGAATAGTTCTTTGAACAGTGAGTTACATTTACGTACTATTAGTGCCAATATTGGCATCTTAGGGTCGATGAAAGAAATAACTGATTAGTCTTTCTATTGTAGGCATTATTTTTTTGTTTTGGTTCAAAAAAGAATTAAGAAATCGTTATGGTAACCATTCGAGCTGACGAAATTAGTAATATTATTCGTGAACGGATTGAACAATATAATAGAGAAGTAAAGATTGTAAATACCGGTACCGTGCTTCAAGTGGGGGATGGTATTGCTCGTATTCATGGTCTTGATGAAGTGATGGCGGGCGAATTAGTTGAATTTGAAGAGGGGACAATAGGCATTGCTCTTAATTTGGAATCGACTAATGTTGGGGTTGTATTAATGGGCGATGGCTTGATGATACAAGAGGGAAGCTCTGTAAAAGCAACAGGACGAATTGCTCAGATACCGGTGAGTGAGGCCTATTTGGGACGTGTTATAAACGCCCTAGCTAAACCTATCGATGGTAGAGGTGAAATTTCATCTTCTGAATCTAGATTAATTGAATCTCCTGCCCCGGGTATTATTTCGCGGCGTTCCGTATATGAACCTCTCCAAACAGGGCTTATTGCCATTGATTCTATGATTCCTATAGGACGAGGCCAGCGCGAATTAATTATTGGGGACCGACAGACCGGTAAAACGGCAGTAGCCACAGATACTATCCTTAATCAACAAGGTCAAAATGTAATATGTGTTTATGTAGCTATTGGTCAAAAAGCATCTTCCGTGGCTCAAGTAGTAACCACTTTCCAGGAAAGGGGGGCCATGGAATATACCATTGTCGTAGCCGAAACGGCGGATTCCCCTGCTACATTACAATATCTCGCTCCTTATACAGGAGCAGCTCTAGCTGAATTTTTTATGTACCGTAAACAGCATACTTTAATCATTTATGATGATCTCTCCAAACAAGCTCAAGCTTATCGCCAAATGTCTCTTCTATTACGAAGACCGCCGGGTCGCGAAGCTTACCCAGGGGATGTTTTTTATTTGCATTCACGGCTTTTGGAAAGAGCCGCTAAATTAAGTTCTAGTTTAGGGGAAGGCAGTATGACCGCCTTACCAATCGTTGAAACTCAATCGGGAGATGTTTCGGCTTATATTCCTACGAATGTAATTTCTATTACGGATGGCCAAATTTTCTTATCGGCTGATCTATTCAATGCTGGAATTAGGCCTGCTATTAATGTGGGTATCTCCGTTTCCAGGGTTGGGTCTGCGGCTCAAATTAAAGCCATGAAACAAGTAGCTGGTAAATTAAAGTTAGAACTCGCGCAATTCGCAGAATTAGAAGCCTTTGCACAATTTGCTTCTGATCTGGATAAAGCTACTCAGAATCAACTAGCGAGAGGTCAACGATTACGTGAATTGCTTAAGCAATCCCAATCAGCTCCTCTTGCAGTGGAAGAGCAGATAATGACTATTTATACCGGAACAAATGGCTATCTTGATTCATTAGAAATTGGACAGGTAAGGAAATTTCTTGTGGAGTTACGTACTTACGTAAAAACTAAGAAACCCGAGTTCCAAGAAATAATTTCTTCTAAGAAGACATTTACCGAGGAAGCAGAATCTCTTTTGAAAGAAGCTATTCGGGAACAAATGGACCGTTTTATCCTTGAGGAACAGGTATAAAAAAAAAATAAAAAACCGATTACTCACCTTTTTTGTCTTCAAAAAGTCATTTAGCATCTTGAATTCAAACTATTCAAAAGGTTTTTCTTTATATCGAAATATCGAAATAAAAAAATATGGAAACAATTTGCGTCCAATAGGATTTGAACCTATACTAAAGGTTTAGAAGACCTCTGTCCTATCCATTAGACAATGGACGCTTTTCCATCTGATTTTTTCATATTTTGACTTTCCCCGCGTAACCTTTTTTGAAAAAAAAAAAAAAAGAGAGTCGGATTGTCTGGGAGATAGTTTTTCAAACTCTTTTATTCATATTATTTTATTCATATTATATATTATATTTATATATTATATGATGAATAATGCTCTAATACTACTAATACTACTACTAATAGAATACTACTAGTAATACTCTAAGATCTAATAATCAAATAGCTATATAGAGTATAGAATTTAAATAGTTATTAAATAGTTATAAAGAATAAAGAAAAGCGGGTAGCGGGAATCGAACCCGCATCGTTAGCTTGGAAGGCTAGGGGTTATAGTCGACGTCGATTCAACATTTTCAACATCTCTAATTCAAAACCGAACCCGAAACTTTTGTTTCATTCGGCTCCTTTATGGATGTGAAGACTATTTCAAAAAAATTCTAATCCATAACATCTATGTCAGCTTTTTTTGTCTGAATAGAGAAAAAAACGAATTGCTTTATAGATGATCCCTCTAGAAGAGAGTTATTATACCAATCTTTCTAGTTACTTCGTTCTCTATTTTTAGTTGAGAAGATCCTGAGGAAAGGGATTTTTTTCTACCGAGCTAAAAGAATAGGTTGATGGCTCTAGTAAACTACAGTCATCATTTAAGAGCTATTTTGCTTCAATTTTTTTGTATATAAAAAGTTGAAGATTTAGTTACGATTCGAAACCAACCTGCTTTGTACCTGCATCCATGGATCTTTTATTCTTACTTATTCAAGGATTAGTATTCTAATCCAATTCAATTCAAAAATTATGTTTCGCAATTTAACAATCCACTTTCTCATTTTCTAAGTGAGCATAGCGTTGGATACAAATCACGAGAATCTATATTTTTCTCGATTATGTTATTGAGAAGTAAAAGGTTTAATCCTTTTTTATAGAAAATAAAGTTTTTGCTCGGAATATGAATCAAACCGAAAGCAAAGACCCTTTAACTCTTAAAGGGTTAATAAAACGAATCACACTTTTACCACTAAACTATACCCGCCACAATGCAATTATTGTATACAACCGGCACTTTTGTCCAATAGGTAAATGGGACATAATCCAGCTAAAATCATCAAAATTAGAGTGTTGATCTCCCTTTTTCGTTTTCGACACACGAAATAATGTTTCTTTACTCTTTTTACTCGTGCTTGAGAATATTTCCTATTGAATTTTCTATTTAGATAGATTTCTATTTATTTCTATTTTTCTATTTCTAATTAAAACTAATTAAAATTTCCATTTATCCATTTATATCCATTTACCATTTATTTAATATATTAATTATTCTATTTTTTATATATTTTTAATTATATAAATTATATAATATTAATTATTATATATTATATTTAAATTATATTTATTTAATAATTAGAATTATTAAATAAATATATAAAAATAAATAATAATAAAATATATAAAAATAAATAATAATAACCATTTTGGTTTTCAAATAACAAATAATCAAATAAGATTAATGATTATTAATCATCATTCGATCTAGAAATTTGTTGGAACAAAAAAAGGCCCGGCTAGGGACTGCCCGGGCCCGCCCGTGGCAATAAGAAGGGCCTGTTGAACAAAATTATGAACAAAATTAACGCAAGGGGCTCTGTGGTCTTCTTTAATTTTATTTTTAGATTGTTGACACTTTTGAGTCCTTATACCTTATATGTTATTTTTATTTATTATATTATTTATCAAAATCAAAATGAAATTTTTGATAAAAGTTTTCCATATTTATTTATTAAATATTAATTTATTATATATTAATATTATATTAATATTATAATAATAGTAAATAGTAAAATACTAGATAGAAAAAAAGATTTCTTACTTTTTGTCTAATCTAATCTAACATAGTTATTATCTTTGTGAATTAGGAGAGATGGCTGAGTGGACTAAAGCGTCGGATTGCTAATCCGTTGTACGAGTTATTCGTACCGAGGGTTCGAATCCCTCTCTTTCCGTTTTTGTTGATGACTTTATTTTTTCCAATTTTGCAAATCCTATGTTTTAAGTTAATCATCCAATTCTAAGAAAATTCAAAAGATAACCTCCTTTTATTTTTATTCTTCACGCCCGGGATTACGCGCGGGATCATTAGATAGGAATCCAAAGATGAAGAGAGAGACAAAAAATATCACTACTGTGTAAACGAAGAGTTTGAGAGTAAGCATTACACAATCTCCAAGATAATTTTTTTTTTTGAAAAAAGAGAATAGATCCTCCAATTTCTACCACATATGCTATTTAGATACCAAGAAACTCCGTTCTTTATAGAAATCAAAAGAATTTCAAAAAGTGATTTTGACTAAAAGCTTTCCATTAACCAAAATTTCCTTCACATCCCCCATTAAATTAAATAGTATCCAAGACCCTAATTATAAATTATATTATAAATTAGAATTTTATAATTAATATTATTTTCATTTGATATTTTCATTTCATATTTTCATTTGAATATGATACGCTTTGACTGAACAATGGGTGAAAAATGAGAAGAAAAAAACGAGGTAAACCCAATTTATCGTGACGATCAAAGAAGTTCAATGTTTGAATCGGGGGAGGTGTTCACACTCTAAAACCTATCTGATCTTAGTAATTGTTAGAATTTTTTCTTGAATAAATCATGAATTTTCTAGGAAATTATTAAATTAATGTCATCGAAAACTTACAGCAGCTTGCCAAACAAAAGCTAAGAGAAAAAAGAAGACAGGTATGGCTGGCATAACATCTACAATTGGATTCAAAAAAGCATAGGCCTCGGGCAATTTTCCGAAGAAAAAACTATGTGAATAAAGGTTGGAATTAAGACAGATACAAATCAAACTAAAGATATTAAGCATAACATACATTTTTTTATTGAACATAATTGTATTTTGAATTTTGATTGAGTTATTGAGATAAGGAAAAGGGAAAAATGAAGATCGACAAAAAATTCTTCTTTTGAACCGATAGAATCAAAAATTCTCCAATTCTCAAAAGAAAATAGAAAAAATCATACTTTCATACAATATCTTAATTGAATTATATCTAATGATCAATAAATGAAGTTGAATTGTAGATTTACACCTATCCAAATGCTCGTAAAAATTCTGTCTATATTTAAATTGGAGTTGACAAATAACTACTACAAAAAGTACGCTTAAATTAGCGTTGACTAAAAATCGAAATGGGGCGTGGCCAAGCGGTAAGGCAACGGGTTTTGGTCCCGCTATTCGGAGGTTCGAATCCTTCCGTCCCAGAGTATAGCCAGTATCTTTTCTTAGAATAGAAAAAGGGGTTCTGTTTAAATTGAAAGTTGAATTTTCGCTGGAATGCGCTTCGTTCTTCTAACTTTTAGCCATACTCTTTTTCATAAACTAAACCCAATGAGGATACAGTTAAGGTGAAAACATGGATTAGGAGAATTTGAATTCAAAACAAAAAGGTTGATCATATGATATGGTCAACCCCTTTCTATTTAGGCTTAAATAAGTTAGTTATTTGGAAACACCTTCTATTTCATATCTATTTTCGATTTTATTAACAATTGAGTTTTTACTAATTATCTATTACTCTTTGTTAACAGATGATAAGTAAATGGAAAAGTATACGTATTTATGAATTTTTCTGAATTCAAACTATTTTGGTAGAAATAGAATTCACTTAAACTTAATAGCAGTAAGTGTAAGTATTGGGACCCTTTTGCTACTTTTTGTTGTATCTAGTTTATTATTCATTCTAGTTTATTATTCATTCTAGTTTATTATTCATTATTATTATTTATTATTTTATTGAATTAATATTAAAATATTAAAACAGATACTTATACTTATTACTTTACTTATTTTTTTTCGATGATGATCAACTATTTTCATTTTAATAATTATTAAATTAATAATTCAAAAAATGAATTTATGGATCTCTATATAGGAGAAAAGAGTATAGATTCGGACGTATACAAAATAATTGAACCAATGACTATTCATGATTTCACAATTGAATCAATTCCATACCAAACCAATTCGAAATTCAGAGGAATGTTATGCTAAAACTTCGTTTGAAACGATGTGGTAGAAAGAAACGAGCTGTCTATCGAATCGTTGCAATTGATGTTCGA
>Ga0153977_1000077_pt1 | contig 29619 bp, 28 predicted proteins | sample TSGA061MetaG_FD_104710 | JGI IMG/M metagenome (GOLD analysis project Ga0153977, IMG submission 104710) | Attine ant fungus gardens microbial communities from Georgia, USA - TSGA061 MetaG | ecosystem: Host-associated > Fungi > Mycelium > Unclassified | place: USA: Georgia, Yuchi Wildlife... | reverse complement strand
CGAAAGAATGGGGGAGGATCCCATGCCCGCTATCGTGATCGTCGGAGCCCAGTGGGGCGACGAAGGCAAAGGCAAAGCAACCGATCTGCTCGGTGGCCGCGTTGACTACGTGGTCAAGCCCAATGGCGGTAACAACGCCGGGCACACCGTGGTTGTTGGCGGTGAGAAGTATGAGCTGAAGCTCCTTCCCGCGGGCATCCTGAGCCCCAACGCAATTCCCATTATTGGCAACGGCTGTGTGGTGAACCTTGAGGCCCTGTTCCAGGAAATCGACGGCCTCGAAGCCCGCGGGGCGGACACGTCCCGCCTGCGCGTTTCCGCCAACGCCCACCTCGTTGCCCCGTACCACCAAGTGCTGGACAAGGTGACCGAACGCTTCCTGGGCAGCCGCGCAATCGGCACCACAGGCCGCGGCATCGGCCCGGCTTACATGGACAAGGTGGCCCGCCTCGGCATCCGTGTCCAGGACGTCTTTGACGAGTCCATCCTCCGCCAGAAGGTGGAAGGTTCGCTGCGCCAGAAGAACGAACTCCTGGTCAAGGTCTACAACCGCCGCGACATCGTGGTGGATGAGATCGTGGACTACTTCCTGTCCTTCGCCGAGCGGCTGCGCCCGCTGGTCATCGACAGCACGCTGGAGCTCAACAACGCTTTGGACGAAGGCAAGGTGGTCCTCATGGAGGGTGGCCAGGCAACGTTCCTGGACGTGGACCATGGCACCTACCCGTTCGTCACCTCCTCCAACCCCACGGCCGGCGGCGCCTCCGTGGGCTCGGGCATTGGCCCCACCCGCATTTCCCGGTCCATCGGCATCATCAAGGCGTACACCACTCGTGTTGGCGCCGGTCCGTTCCCCACGGAGCTGTTCGATGAGATGGGCGTTTACCTGCAGAAGACCGGTGGCGAGTTCGGTGTCAACACCGGCCGTCCCCGCCGCTGCGGTTGGTACGACGCCGTCCTGGCCCGCCACGCTTCCCGCGTCAACGGTTTCACGGACTACTTCGTCACCAAGCTGGACGTCCTCACGGGCATCGAGCAGATCCCCGTCTGCGTTGCCTACGACGTCGACGGTGTCCGCCACGATGAGATGCCCATGACGCAGACCGAGTTCCACCACGCAGTGCCGATCTTCGAGTACTTCGACGGCTGGACCGAGGACATCACCGGTGCCCGCACCCTGGAAGACCTTCCGGAGAACGCCCGCAACTACGTGCTGGCCCTCGAGAAGCTTTCAGGCACGCGTTTCTCGGCCATCGGCGTCGGCCCGGACCGCGACCAGACAATCGTGGTCCACGACTTGATCAACGACTGATCACCAGCTGATTTACGACGACGGCGGGTCGCCTCGGTTCCTGACGGAGCCGGGGTGCCCGCCGTCGTCGTTAACGCGTGGGACGCTGAGGCGACCGGCGGGTCGCCTCGGTTCCTGACGGAAGCCTCAGCTGCCGCTGCCAACGTGGATGGTTACCACGGTGCCGCCGCCCTGTGCGGAACCGATCTCCAGCCGACCACCGGCCGCGGCCACAATGCGTGCGCAGGTTGCCAGGCCAAGGCCGGTTCCGGGAGGATCGTCTTCCCTGTGCAGACGGACCAGGGGGTCAAGCACCCGGTCACGGTCGGCTTCGCTGATTCCCTTGCCGTTGTCCGCCACCCGGAAGGCTGCGCCCTCGTCCGTCCGTTCGCCCGTGATCCGGATGACGGGCGGAACTCCGGGCCGGCTGTACATGACCGAGTTATGGATCAGGTTCTGGAGCAATACCCTCATCTGGCCGGGGTCCGCGCTGAAGACAAGATCATCGCAAGCCACTGAAGCGCCGTTCGCCTTGAGGCTCGCGGCCAAATCCTGGACCACATCCTGCACCACCGCCTTGAGCGAGACCGAGGCCGGCCGGACATCGCCGCCGATGGTCGCATAGGCAAGGACGTCTTCCACCATGCTCAACATCCTTTGCCCGGAATTCGCCACCACGTCCAAGTACTGGGCGATGGTCGCGTCCGGGGCGTCCTGGGCCTCCATCTGGCTGAGTTCGACGAATCCGAGGATGGACGTGAGGGGATTGCGCAGGTCATGGCTGATGCGGCCGGCGAATTCGGCGAGCAGGGCATTGCTGCGCTGCGCCTCGGCCAGGGCGCCGGCCAGTTCCCGTGCACGGTGTTCCAGGGCGAAGGCTTCGACAACCTCCGCTGCCAGGATTTCGAGGCCTTCGCGTTGCCGGTCGCTGAGCCGGCCGGTTTCCCGTGCCCCGGCGCAGAGCGTCCCCAGAACAAACCCGTCGTCGCTGACCAGCGGCACTGAGGCGTAGAACCTGATCGCACCGCGGCGGCCGTCCACAAACGGGTTGTCCTTGTACCGCGAATCAAGCGATGCATCTTCCACCACGGTGGAGGTCCCGCTCTGGAAGCCGACGGCACACATCGAATCCTCGCGGCTGCACAGATAGGGCTCCAGCCCTGCGGTGGCCACCTGGTACTGCAGGTCTTCGGTGATGATGTTGATGGCAGTCACTGGTTGTCCGCACACCGTGCGGGCCAGCTCCACCAGGTTCTGCAGCCGCTCCGAGGGCACGGGAACAGCCAGCTCCAACCCCGGCCCCGGGACGGGCAGCCCCTTGCGGGAAAGTATCGAATCCCGGGCTGATTCGCCTGTTCTCATCCAGCCATCCTGTCAGATGAGCACCACAGGCCGTTGTCACAAAACAGCTGTCCTGGTGGGTGTGCTGCTATGCAACCGCTACTGCCGGGGCGTTTCGGAAGTGGCCCAGGGCGATGAGCGTCGCTCCGGCCAACGTCCACAGGCCCAGAACCAGCCAGGGAAATGCGGCGGAGGCGTCCTGGAAATAGGAGAGGTCGCGCAGCAGTGTTCCGGAGGCGCCGGGGACAAGCCACTGGCCTACGTCGCCCCAGGGTGCGGGGAGGAACTCCTTGGGCTGGGTCAACGACGAGAGCGGGTTGCCGATGAAAAGGGTGATGATTGCGCCTACGGCGATGCCGGCCCGCCCGATGAGCGCGTTCAGGCCCACGATGATCGCAGCTGTCGCGACGACTCCCAGGCCGATGGCACCGGCGTTCGCCCAAAAACTCCCTTGGAGTGTGTGGAACCAGCCCTGCAGAATGCCAGCGAGCCCCAGACCAGCGACCACTCCATAAGCCAGAATGGCCCCGAATCGGCGCCACGTTCCGGAGACGAACAGCGAGATCAGTACGCCGCCGATCATGCCTCCCATCGCGAGCGGCAGACCAGCGACGGCCAGTCCTGTGCCGCGCGCGTCATCGGACGAAAGAGGTACGACGTCGGTGATGGTCACCTCGGGAACCGCGGCCGCCGGCGCGGCCTGTGGGGCCTGGACCGCTTGGCCGGTCCCGGGTGCCTGACCGCTGGCGGCTGCCTGCGCCGCCTGGGCTGCCTGGGCTGCCTGGGTGAGGGCACTTTGGAGTTTGCCGATAGCTTGAACCTGTATTTGGGACTGCAGCTGGGCGCCCATTTGGGTTAGCGCCTGCGATGCGACCGGACTGCCCGCGCTGGCGACGAGGATCTCCGGCGATGTCCCCAAGACGATCGCCCCATAAACCTGGCGCTGCTTGATGAGCTCTACGGCTTCATCGCGGCTGGACGCTGTGCGGATATCCAAGCTGCCGGCAGGGCCTTTGGCAGCGATTTGGGAGACCTGGTCGGGGTTGCCCACGGCAGCAATGGGGAGGTTCTGGACTTTGGCGGTGACGCTCGGCCATGCGAACGCCAGCAGCACCGCACAGACGGCGACGGCGGCGAGCAGTGCTGTACGCAGCGCGTGTGGCCAAGGGGTATGGGGGCTCGGCATCAATGCCGGCTGACGCCTCGGCTGCGTGAGCTCAGTTGTCGTGGACATGGGCGTCCTCTCATGTTGCTTTACAAAAAAGAATGTTCGTTCTTCATTGTGAATGCATTGGATGGCCCCGTCAAGAATGATCATTCGTTTTCTTTTCGGGGTACGGTGGGTGCATGCCGAAAGTTACCGAGGAACACCGCGGAGCCATGCGGGAACGCATTCAACGGGCCGCGCTGGCGTGCGTTGCGGAGAAGGGCTTTTCCAGCGTTTCCATGGGGGACATCATCGCCGAGGCGGGGCTTTCAGCGGGCGCGGTCTACGTGTACTACCGCAGTAAAGAAGAACTCATGGTTGATACCGGCCGGTTGGTCTTCCACGAGCGCATGGCCTCGCTCGAACGACTCAGTAGCCAGGACGACGTGCCGCCCCCGGTCGAGGCCGTGTTGGCACTTATGTCCGGACTGGCACAGCTGGACTTCTTCCCGGGAGTCGCGGTGCAGGTCTGGGGAGAGGCTGTCCGGAATGACAAATTGGGTGTCGTGGCGCGGGAGATCCTTGGTGAAATCCGGGGGCACATCGAGAACTACTTGAAGGGTTGGCTGCGCGGATCCGGGCCTGACGAAGAAGCAGCTGAACGGGCCCGCCGGCTCGCCCCCGCCATCCTGGGGCTGATCCAGGGTTTTGCCATTCAGGCAGCGCTGGGAGGAGAAGAGGCGGAAGCTGCCTACTTGGAGTCCGCTCGGACGCTGCTGTCGGATCTCTAGAGGAGTCAGCGGCCGGACTCGGTGTCCTCAAAAAAGGTGCTCAGCACGTGGCTGAGTACGTCGTCGGGAACGGCGTGGCCATGGCCGCCCAGGACGAGTGATTCGCCCTGCGGTGTGCAGTCGGCGATCCGTGTGATGACCTCCGTGGCCCAGGGGCTGGTGCTGCCGGCGATGGCCAACAACGGGGTCTTGATCCGGGCAAGTTCCCCTTCCGGAATCAGCCCTTCGTTGCAGAGTTTTATGTCGATTGGCAGAGTGTGGGCCAGCGCTTCGAGATGCCCCCAGTAGGGTCCTTCTTTCATTCCTTGAATAGCCTGGGCAGGTGTTCCCATCAGTTCGAGGAAGAGCTCCACTGCGCGTGAGCGATCTCCCGCGGCTACCAGGGATGCGAGCTGCTCGGCGAACGCAGAGTCAGGGCCGGGAGTGAATGGTGGCTCGTAGACGGCAATTTTGCGGAAACCGACCCCGGCAGAGGCGGCCGCGATGGCCAGTGCGCCTCCGGAGGAGTCTCCGAAAATGAACGGTTCTTCACCGGTCCGGGCTGCCACGGCTGCCAGGTCTTCTATCTCGCGTTCTACGGAAATCTCCCCGAGTGGTCCGCTGTCGCCACGGCCACGACGGTCGTACTCATGAACGGTGAACCGTTCGCTGAGCAACGCCGCCAGGCCTTTTTTGGATTGCCGGTCGCAGAAGGCTCCGGCGGCGATGACGAGGGCCGGTCCGGTCCCGGTGGTGTCGATTGCCAGGACGGTGCCGTCCATTGACGTTGTTGTATTCATTGCTGACCTCCGTGCGCCAGAAAGCGGACATGGTCCGCGAGTTTGTCGAGTGTTGTTTTGAACCCAGCCTGGTTCCCGGGGAGCCTGACGATGCCGGGCACGTTTGTTTGGTGCAGGCGAAACAGGGTCTTTTCTTCAGCAAGGGCCGTGAGAGTGATGTGGACGTTCATGCCCGTGTGCTCTTCGTGCCAAACGAGGCTGGACGGTGCCTGGACTTCGAGGAAAACCGAACGTGTCGCATACGTCTCCCCGGAGCTGTCATTGACGATGAGTGTCTCAAAACGCCCGCCGGGGCGTGGGTCGATGCGGATTTCTTTCACAGGGGCGCTGGCTCCGAGCGGTGCCCAGAAATGGGTGAGGTGCCCCGGCTGCGTCAGGCATGCAAAGACCAGTTCCGGTGGCGCGTCGAAGACTCTTTCAAACGTGAGCCCTGTTTCGGAGTCCTCGCTGTTACTTCCCATCCCGGCCTTCCTTGCCTTGTTGGAGGTTTTTGAGATGCTCATCGAGCTTGTCGAGGCGCTCGTCCCATGCCTTGCGGTGTTCCTGTATCCAGTCACCCATCTCGTCCAGAGCGGCCCTTTCCAAGTGGCAAGGCCTGAACTGGGCGTTTCGGGTCCGGGAGATGAGGCCGCTGGCCTCAAGCACTTTCAGGTGCTTTGATACAGCGGGCAATGACATGGAAAATGGCGCTGCCAGTTCGGAAACCGTGGCGTCGCCTTGGGCCAGGTTTGACAGGATTGCCCGCCTGGTCGGGTCCGCAAGAGCGGCAAAGGCGGCATCCAACAGGCCTGGGCCGCCGTTCATGCTGAGATCCTCATGCGCTTACTTTACCTTTTGGTTAATTAACTGGCTAGTTAATTGCGTCAAATTTTTTGGTTTCCGATCTGGGCTCCCACACTCTCCGCGATCGTGCGATCGTGGTTCATGACCTGGCCAACGACTATGGTTGTGCTGACGCGGCATCAGCGGCGGATTGGATTTACGACGGCGGCGGATCGCCCTGGGTGCTTGGGGCCGTTGGTTCCTGGCGAACTTCGGGGGTGGCCCGTCGTCGTCGCCGTGAAAAGTGGGGGAGCAATGAACTCAGCTGCCATCGATGGATTGCTCGCGGCCCTCGAGAGAGTTCCGGACAATGTTCCGTTGAGGATCAACGTGGCCAAGCTCCTTGTACAGGCAGGACGGCATGCCGAAGCCATCGCTCACCTGACCAAGGCGCTGGAGGTCGATGCAGCGAACGCCGAAACCGTACAGCTTCTGGTTGATGCATCTGCCGGGCTTGCCGCGCACGACCATGCCGGGGAAACCGGTCCTGAACCCACCTATGTTGCCCCTACGCAAGCACCCCGGGACTTTGACTGGCATCGCGCCGAGCAGGAGTGGGGAGAGTCGATCCCCGCGCCTTTTGTTGACGACGACACTGATCCGGACCAGCGGGCCATCGCCGTGAGCGGCGGTGAAGGTGCCAGGGGAGGCTTGTTCGATGTCGATCGGTCCACTATCACGCTGGCTGATGTGGGTGGTTTGGAGGACGTCAAGAAACGATTGAACGAATCCTTCCTTGAACCAATGCGGAATCCAGAGGTGGCCAAGGCTTTTGGCAAGTCACTTCGCGGTGGACTTCTCCTCTATGGGCCGCCCGGCTGCGGCAAGACCTTTATTGCGCGGGCGGTGGCAGGCGAACTCGGTGCATCGTTCATGACGGCCACCATGACCGACATCTTCGACAAGTTCATCGGTGAAACCGAGAAGAATCTGCACGAGATTTTTCAGGCAGCCCGTCGTGCGGCACCCGCTGTTCTCTTTCTGGATGAAATTGACGCCGTAGCCACCAAACGTTCCTCGATGTCCGGAGGAGCCTCGTGGATGCGACAGACGGTGAATCAACTTCTCCTTGAGCTGGATTCCATGGATTCCCAAAACGACGGCCTTTTTGTCCTTGCAGCCACCAACATGCCGTGGGATATCGACACGGCACTGCTGCGTCCAGGCCGATTGGATCGCATGCTTTTGGTGCTGCCGCCGGATAGGCCTGCACGGGAGGCCATCCTCAAGCACCACTTTTTGTCCCGCCCGATTGCCGGCATCGACGTAAAGAAGATTGCGGCCCGTACAGAGGACTTCTCCGGCGCCGACCTCGAGCACGTCGTCACGTCGGCAGCCGAGAAGGCGATGATGGAGTCCCTTCGAAAGGGCTCGGTGCAGGCGATCTCGATGTCCCACGTCAACGAAGCCTTGAAGGACATCCGGCCCTCGACGCGCCCGTGGCTCCAAACAGCCAGGAATGTAGTGGAATTCGGAAACTCCAGCGGGGCCTACGACGAGCTGGGCCAATATCTTCGTGCCCGGAAGATGCTCTGACGTGGCAGCTGCCCAAGTGGTTATCGACCGCTCGGAAGCCTTCCTTCTGACCGGGAGGAACGACCGGGCCCTCGAATTGTTAGGCGAAGCGTTAGGCGCTGAGCCGGACAACGCCGATTTACATGGACAACTTTCGCGTGTTTTTGCTGCGTCCAACAACTGGAAAGCCGCACTTGATTCCGCGCAACGCGCCGTGGACCTTGAACCGCATGAACCGTGGTGGTGGCTGCGACTTAGTGCTGCGCTGGCGGGGAACGACAAGCTACCCGATGCCGAGTCCGCGATCAGGTGGGGTGTGGCGGTTGCCGGTGGTGAGTGGGTACCGGGGCTCTACATGCTCGGGTGTGTCCTTTTTGACCAGGCAGGGCCGGAACAGTTGGCCGAAGCGGAACAGCTATTCCTCAAAGCCGTGGAGCTTTCGCCTGAGAACGCCGACTTCCGCTACATGCTTGCCAACGCCTTTGCCGCGCGTGGGAAGGCCTACGACTCGGCTGAGCAGATCGAAGCCGGTCTGGCCATCGACCCCCTTCACACGAACTTGCTTCTTATGCGCGCCACCAATCCTTCACGCCCGGCTGACGGTCGCGTCAAATCGTTGCTCGGTGTTCTCCACATCAACCCCAATGAAGCACGAGCCCGTGCATCACTTGAAAGTGAGTATTTCCGGATCCGCGTACGTCGCCACACGGCGTGGTGGCTTTTGGCAGTTGCTGATGCTGCCCTGCTGCTGTGGATTCCGCAGGTCTTCTATGTGCTTTTGGTGCCGTTCCTCTGGATCAGCCTTTTCTTCGTGGCCTTGGTCAATAGTGACGCCAGAAAAGCCCTGCCCAAGGGGTTTGCGCGCCGCATGGACCGCCGGTATGCGGCCGCAACCTGGTCAGGGAGGGTTTCCATCGCGGCGAGCGCAAGTGTTCCGTTCGTGGTCCTTGCCTTGTATGGAGACCACGGCAGCATTACGGCCAACATTGTGGTCTCCTTCCTGTTGGTGGTCTCAGCAGTGGCCTTTTCCGTCTACCGGTGGTTGGTGATCCGTGCACGTCACGCGTCGCTGTCACCTGAACGGGACTCCTCCGGGCTGAGGAACCTATTGGCTGAGACATCGGGGACCGGGGCCGCGACCTACGTGCTCTTCATTGCTTTCGCCCTTACGAGACTTGGCTTCCGTGGGGCACAGCCAGCGGCTGCCGGAGTGCTTCTCCTTACTGCAAGTCTCGGTTCCGCCTGGTGGTGGATTGCCTGGAATATGGTGCTGCCCCCTCATAAGTTGGCGCGTGACGTGAATGGCGGTACCCGCAGAGCGTGGCAACTTGGATTGATGACCATCCTGGTTCTGGGGATGATCGTGGTGGGGGTTGTCATTGTTGCCAACCACGACTTCGTGTTGATCCCCAACTACTCGCGTCCCTAGCCGCCCGGGCCCGGGACTAATTCCGGGAGGCGTTCGGTTACCTCCTTTGGGGTTGAACCCAGAACACGAACGCAACCAGACGATGACGGGGATGAGATACATGACTACAGAGATTGCTGACGGAGTTGGATTCCGTTCCCGGCGCGGACCCATCCTCATTGCCCTCATGCTTTCCACTGGCCTGGTGGCCATCGATTCAACGATCGTCGCCACGGCCGTGCCCTCCATTGTGGAAGACATCGGCGGCTTCAGTTCCTTCCCGTGGCTTTTCTCGGCGTACTTGCTGGCGCAGGCCGTTTCGGTGCCGATTTACGCCAAGCTTTCCGATGTCGTGGGCCGGAAACCCATCATCCTGAGCGGCATCGGCCTTTTCCTGCTGGGGTCCATCCTGTGTGGGCTGGCATGGAGCATGCCGGCGCTGATTGCCTTCCGGGTGCTTCAAGGCCTCGGGGCAGGTGCCGTGCAGCCGGTGTCAATCACCATCGCAGGGGACATCTACACCCTCGCCGAGCGTGCCAAAGTGCAGGGCTATCTGGCCAGCGTGTGGGCCATCTCTTCCGTGGTGGGCCCTACGTTGGGCGGTGTCTTTGCTTCTCTGGGGATCTGGCGCTGGATCTTCCTGATCAACATCCCGTTGTGCTTCCTGGCGGGCTGGATGTTGGTGCGTACCTTCCATGAGAACGTCGAGCGGGCCAAGCACCGGATTGACTACCTGGGGGCCACCCTGCTGACCGTTTCCTTGAGCCTGTTGATTCTCGGTGCGCTTGAGGGTGGCCAGGCGTGGGCTTGGAACTCACCTGTCAGCATCACGGTCTTCGCGGTGGGTACTTTGCTGTTGGGTGCTTTTGTCCTGGCTGAGCGGAGGGCCGCTGAGCCGATCCTCCCGTCGTGGGTGCTGTCGCGGCGGCTGCTCGCCACCACGGCATTCATCTCCTTCGGCGTTGGCGCGGTCATGTTGGGACTTACTTCGTACGTCCCAACGTTCCTCGAAGGGTCCTTGAAGACTTCTCCCATCCTGGCTGGCCTCGCCCTGGCTGCCTTGACCGTGGGCTGGCCGATCAGTGCATCGCAGGCCGGCCGGTTCTATCTCCGGATCGGGTTCAAACGGACGGCCTTGATTGGGATCTCCATATCGGTGGCGGGCGCGGCGGTCCTTGCATCCACGGCGACCTCGCCCAACGTCGTGTTTGTGGCACTGGCCTGCTTCATTGTTGGCCTGGGGCTTGGGCTGGTGGCGACCCCCAGCCTTATTGCCGCCCAGTCAAGCGTGGAATGGAACGAACGCGGAGTAGTCACCGGAACCAACCTCTTTGCCCGTTCCATCGGCAGCGCGTTGGGAGTGGCCGTCTTTGGAGCGATCGCCAACGCCATCTATGCCAACGGACCATCCGGCGGAGCTGATCCGCAAACCACGGTGAGCGCATCCGCAGCGGTGTTCGTGGCCGTGCTGGTCAGCGCCGTACTCACTGTGGTGGCCGTGATCGCCATGCCCGCTGCGCAGCGGGCGGACAGCAACACCCCGACAGACGCAAAGGCCACCTCGGCACCTGTGGAGGACTAGTCTCAAACGCATGAATGAACTGATCACCGGCACTCTGGAAAAGCTCTTTGAAGGCACAGTATGGGCCGAGGGGCCGGTCTGGATACCGGGATCGCAGACGGTTCGCTGGAGCGACATCCCCAACAACCGCATACTTGAGTTCAACCCCGCCACCGGCGCCACGCGCGAGTACGCCACCGCCGTCGAGTACACCAACGGCCGGACCCTCCACCCCGACGGGAGCGTGGTGCAGTGCAGTCACGGCCGAAGGCGCGTGGAGCGGGATCACGACGGCGACGTCACGGCTATCGTCGACTCGTTCGGTGGGCATCGGCTCAACTCGCCCAACGATGTGGTGGTCGCCAAGGATGGAACGGTGTGGTTCACCGATCCTCCCTACGGAATCCTGCCGGGCACCGTTGAAGGTCATGAAGGCGAGCAGGAATACGGTGGCTGCTATGTGTTCCGGTTCGACCCGGCAACGGATGAACTGATGCCGGTCATCACGGATCTGGTCCACCCGAACGGGCTGGCATTCTCGCCGGACGAATCGCTGCTGTACGTTTCGGATACTGCCGGACCTTCCCGTGGAGTCCCGTTCCGGATGGCCGTCTATCCAGTAAAGGGTGGCTCATGCGGGTCCGGAACGACGTTCGTGGAACTGGAGGAGGACAGGGCTTCGGACGGTTTCCGCGTTGACGTTGAGGGCCGGTTGTGGACTTCGGCAGGCGCATCGGTGCGGGTCTACGCGCCCGACGGCGGGCTGCTGGCCGCCGTTGAACTTCCGGAGAAGGTTTCCAACCTGTGTTTCGGTGGTCCCGACGGACATGACCTGTACATCACGGCCACCACATCCTTGTACCGCCTCGGCACGGGGACGCGTGACGCTGTGTGGGAGCGCTGACCAGGGCGGCCCCCTATTTATAAGGTTGCTGTGGTTCTGGATGGGCGGGTTCGATACGCTGGGTCAAAGCGACACCACTGCTACCAGGGGAGTGAACGTGTCAGGACCCAATCCCGACCCGTACGAGGACAAGATCACAGGTTTGGAACCCGGTGGGGGAGTGCCCCCGGGCGAAACCCCGCCCGGCGAGTCTTCCACGGCGGGCCCCCAGGGCCACGATGAGGGCGGGCCGAGGAGGGGCAGCCAAGTTCTGTGGATGTCGATCATCGGCGTCTTCGTGCTGTTGTCAATGCTCTACTTCATCGGTTATATCGTGGGATTCTTCGACTAAGGCAGCAGCTGAAGGAATAGCTTCGCGTAAGTGGCAGTTGACGCTCACATGAAGGCAATTACCTATAGCAAGTACGGAACCCCGGACGTCCTGGAATTCACCGAGCAGCCAATGCCCAAAGTAGGGCCGGGCATGGTGCTGGTCAAAGTCAAGGCGGCGTCAGTGAATCCGGTGGACTGGAAGATCATGGCCGGGTATTTGGACCCCCTCATGGATCTTCAGTTTCCGGCCATTCCGGGATGGGACGTCGCTGGCGTAGTGGAGTCCACGGGTATTGACGCTCCGCACTTCAAGCCAGGCGATGAGGTCATCGCCTACGGTCGCAAGGACTACGTCCACGGCGGCAGCTTTGCTGAGTACATTGCGTTGCCCGAGCGGCTACTGGCCCGCAAGCCGGAGTCCCTGAACTGGAACGAATCCGCTGGCCTGCCCCTTGCCGGTTTGACGGCGTTGCAGGTACTGCGGCGGCTGGAGCTGGCTGCGGGCGAGACAGTATTGATCCACGGCGGTTCGGGCGGCGTTGGTTCGCTCGGAATCCAGATTGCGAAGGCCCTTGGCGCGAACGTGATCGCCACTGCTTCGGAGAAGAACCATGACTTCCTCCGCTCGCTCGGGGCTGAACCCGTGACGTATGGCGAAGGGCTTGCGGAGAGGGTCCGGGCACTTCGCCCCGAGGGCGTGGAAGTGGTTGCGGACTTTGTGGGCGGCAACCTTTCGACCACCCTGGCGGTCCTGAAGGACAACGGCCGGCACGCATCCATCGCCGACAGCGATGTTGAGGAGCACGGCGGCACCTGGATGTGGGTGAACCCCGTGGGTGCTGAGCTGCAGGAACTGGCCGAGATGGTGGACGGGAACAAACTCCAGGTGGAGGTAGCGGAGACTTTCCCCTTGGCTGAAGCAGCGGAGGCGTTCCGCCTCAACATGGAAGGCCACACGCGCGGCAAGATCGTAGTCACGGTGGGCGCCGAGGTCCAGGAAGCATAAATTTGCCATCATTTGCCATTTTTGTGACACTGGACTCCTCTGTTCCCCAGTGTTAGGCCGATGTTTTGACGGACATTCAAGGTTTCGCGACGCAAACCAAGCGCTGACACGCACCTGATGTCCTTTTCGGGCCGGTGGTTGCAGCGCACTCGCTGAAATCACTGGAGCCCTGAGAACATCATGCCTGTTACAAAAAACCCGTCCATCACCCTGACCGACGTCCGCCTTGACTGGCCGGATGGAACCCCTGCCCTCGCCGGAATTTCCGGAACGTTCGGAGTGGGCCGCACAGGCCTGGTGGGAGCCAATGGGGCCGGAAAATCCACGCTGTTACGCCTCATTGCCGGGGTCATGGCTCCGACGAGTGGCCGGATCACCACCAACGGTGACGTCGGGTACCTTCCGCAGACACTGACCCTCGGCACAGGCTCGACCGTGGCGGACTTGCTCGGTATCGGCCCTAAGCTGAGGGCTCTGCGTGCCATTGAAGCCGGCGACGCCACGGTGGAGAATTTTGAGATCGTAGGCGATGACTGGGACATCGAAACCCGCGCGGACGAGTCCCTGCGTCACATCGGCTTTTCGGCGGTGGACCTGGACCGGAACGTTGGCGAAATCTCGGGCGGCGAAGCCATGCTGGTCGCCATCACGGGACTTCGGCTCCAACGCTCTGCAATCACGCTGCTGGACGAGCCAACGAACAATCTGGACAGGGAAGCGCGCGCCAGACTCTCCGGTCTCATCACTTCCTGGCCGGGAACGCTGGTGGTGGTCAGCCACGACCTCAGCTTGCTGGAGTTGATGGAGAACACCGCGGAACTTCATGCCGGGGAACTCACGGTCTTCGGTGGCCCCTACAGTGCTTGGCGATCACACTTGGATGAGCAGCAGGCCGCGGCAGTCCAGGCGGCCCAGGCCGCGAAACAGGCGGTGAAGGTTGAGAAACGCCAACGCCAGGAGGCTGAAGCGAAGCTGGCAAAGCGGGCCCGGACCGGTCAAAGCAGTTATGACAACAAAAAGGGATCCAAGATTCTGATGAACCAGCGGGCCTCCGATGCGCAGGTATCGGCAGGCAAGCTGCGTTCAGGTTCGGACGACAAAGTGAACGCGGCCCAGGCCGCACTGGATGCGGCCTCGTCCAGGATCCGGGAAGACGAACGGATCGGCGTGAACCTTCCGGATCCCGATGTTCCCCGGGGCCGGCGCATCGCCGAGTTGCGGGGAACCAACCGCGCCTTCGTGGTGGAAGGTCCGGAACGGGTGGCTATCGTTGGTGCGAACGGGGCAGGGAAGACCACCCTGCTTGAACGCGTGGTCTGCGGTGAGCCCTTGGCCGACAATGACGAGGTGAGTGGCGTCGTCGAATCCGGTACTGCGGGTGGCCGCCTCCTGACTGGGCGTGCGGGATACCTGCGCCAGCGCCTGGACGGCCTGGACGAAGCTGCTACCACGCTGGAAAACGTCCAGTCTGCCGCACCGGATGTCCCTGCAGGTGAAATCCGGAACCAGTTGGCGCGGTTCCTGTTGAGGGGTGACAGCGTCTACCGGCCCGTTCATACGCTGTCCGGTGGCGAACGGTTCAGGGTTTCACTGGCCAGGCTGCTCTTCGCCGATCCGCCACCGCAGGTCCTGATTCTCGATGAGCCCACCAACAACCTGGACATCCAGAGCGTGGACCAGTTGGTGGAAGCGTTGAATGCCTACCGCGGCGCCGTGATCCTGGTAAGCCACGACGACGATTTCCTGGCCCGGCTGGATCTGGACCTTGTACTGAACCTGGACCGTGACGGGTCACTCACGGAGTTGCCTTCGTAAGTGCCGGAAGTACGTTCCGGAACCCTGAGGCAGGATGCGTGCCATGTAGCCTGGGAACTTCGATTTGGGGGAATTCATGGTGACTCGTCAGCGCAGCGGCTGCCTTTTCGTAGTGGCGGCAGGCATGCTATTGATGGCGTGGGTTGGCTCCATTTTCTGGACTGCCATCGACGAAACTGCGGTGCCCGCCGACTCGTCGTTCCTTGCCATTCCGTCGCCCAGCGAGGCTGGGGCGATCAGCACACACTGTGGTTCAGGAGGCTGTTCACGGGTAATGACCGTAAACGTCAAACCACCTCAGACACCACAGTCGCTTACAGCGGAGATGGGGCTGACGCAGGAACGGTGCGAACCGATGAACCTATGGACCATGCGAAAGACCTGTACCGGAATCTCCAGTGACGCCGGGGGACTCAAAATCTACCTGCAATACTCCCCGTTCTTCTCCAAGTACTAGCTTTTCCAAGAACCAGGCACGACGACGGCAGCCACCTTTGGTTCCTTGCGGAACCTTGGGTGAGCTGCCGCCGTCGTTGTTAGGCAGTTGGCCGGAAGGCGCTACTTGGCCAGGAAGCCCAGCAGGATTTCGTTGATCTCGGCGCCGTGGGTCCAGAGGAAGCCGTGCGGTGCGTCCTCGATTTCGACGTACTTCGCTGAGGGCAGGCGCTTGGTGAATTCGCGGCCGGTGGAGTCGATGGGCAGGATGCGGTCGCCGGTTCCGTGGACGATCAGGGACGGAACGGTGACCTTTTCGATGTCGGAGCGGAAGTCGGTCAGCCAGGTGTCAACCACGGCGAACGATGCATACCAGGACGAGCCTGCAGCGACGTTCCAGGAGTTGCGCAGTGCTTCTTCGCTGAGCCTGTTTCCGAGGAAGTTGTCGGTGTTGTAGAAGTCCTTGTAGAAGTTGGTGAACCAGGCGTAGCGGTCTTCGATGGCGGCGTTGCGGATGCCGTCGAACACAGAGGACGGAACGCCCGCGGGGTTGTCGTCGGTCTGAAGGAGGAACGGTTCCAGCGATGCCAGGAACACAGCCTTGGCCACGCGGGCCTCGCCGTAGGTGCCGATGTAGCGCCCGACTTCGCCGGTGCCCATGGAGAAACCGACCAGGACTGCGTCTTGCAGGTCAAGGGTTTCCAGGACTGTGTTGAGGTCCGCTGCGAAGGTGTCGTAGTCATAACCAGTGGTGGTCTTGCTGGACTTGCCGAACCCGCGGCGATCGTAGGTGATGACGCGGTAGCCGGCGTTCAGGAGGGCGGCAGTCTGCTTTTCCCAGGAGGCACCGTCGAGGGGGTAGCCGTGGATCAGGACAACCGGCTGGCCTGAGCCGTGGTCCTCGTAGTAGAGCTCGATGTCCGTGGTGTTTTCAGTTCCGACTTTGATGAAGCCCATGATTCTGTTCCCTTTCCTCGAAGTAGAGAACGATCGTTCTCTCTCTGGTTACAAATACTATAGAACGATCGTTCTCATTTCAAGTAGTATTGGCCTATGGATATTTCCGAGGTCCGGCACCGCATCGTCGCGACAGCTGACGAACTCTACAACGCCAAAGGAATCCAGTCGGTGGGCATGGACGAGCTGCGGACTGCCGCCGGTGTCTCACTGAAAAAGCTCTACCAGGAATTTCCGTCAAAAGGCAGCATTGTCATGGCCGTACTGGAGCGTCGGCATGAATCCTGGACTGAAGGGCTGGATGCTGCGGTGCGCCAGGCCTACGAGCCGCGGGCGAAACTCCTGGCGATTTTTGACTATCTGGCCGGATGGTTCTGCCAGGATTCGTTCCGTGGTTGCGGTTTCATCAACAGCTTCGCGGAGTTGGGCGCCGTCAGCCCCGAAGTAGCGGAGTACGCGCGGAAGCACAAGGAATCGTTCCAGGAATACGTTGCCGGCCTGGCTGCCGACGCCGGAGCCCCGCCTTACCTGGCGCCCCAGCTTTCGATCCTGGCTGAGGGGGCGCAAACGACGGCGGCCATCGCCGGCTCGCCCGAGGCTGCGGGACAAGCGCGGCAGGCCGCCGAAGTGCTGATCGAAGCCGCGTTGGGCCGCGTCGCCTCAACGGTTCCCGCCGCCGTCGTGCAATAAGTCGTTCAGTAGCCCCTTCAGCGGGCCTCGAGGTCGTCCAGGGTCTTGCCTTTGGTGTCGGAAGACATGAGCGTGGCTACGGCGGAGACGAGGCAGATGCCGAGCGTCGTCAGGCCGATGACCATGGGTATGTTGGCGGACCCTGGCGGAGCGATTGCGGTGAACAGGCTCGGGAAGAATGAGGCGATCATGAGTCCGATGTTCTGGGACACCGCGAAACCGGTGACGCGCATCCGCATGGGGAACTGCTCCTGGAAGAAGGTGGCGAAGGTGGCATTCCACATCTGGAACAGGATGCCCTGGACGATCACCACGCAGACGAACACCAGGGGCAGGCTTCGCTGTTCGATGGCCCAGAGGTAGCCCACGGTCAGCAACCCTCCGGCCATGCCTCCCGCCACCATCAGAGCGCGCCGGCCGATCTTGTCGGAGAGTGCCCCGAACGCTGGAATGGTCAAGACAGCAGTTACGTTGGCCGCCATGGTCACCCACAGGAACTCGCTGCTGGAGAACCCGATCCCGTAACCCTTTTGGGTGGCGAAGGAGACCCCGAAGATCAGGGTGGCCATGCCGATCACGTTGGTGAAGGTCATCGCAATGCAGCGGACCAGGACCCAAGGGTGGGTGCGCAGGAGGTCCACCAGCGGGAACCGGCGCTTGGCGGGTGAATCCTCGGACTGCGCCAAGTAAGCAGGCGGTTCCTGAACGCGGCGGCGAATGACATAACCTGCCACGATCACCACGGCGCTGAGCAGGAAGGGGAGCCGCCATCCCCAGGAATGGAACTCTTCATCGGGCAGAAGGGCAGCGAGTGGAATCAGCACGGCTGTAGCCAGAATTGAACCGACCTGCGTGCCCTGGAGGCTGAAGCTGGCAAAGAATCCGCGCCGGGCATCGGGGGAGTGCTCCACGATCATCGCGCTTGCACCACCGAGTTCGCCGGCGACGGCGAAGCCCTGGATCAGGCGGAGGATCACCAGCAGGGCGGGGGCCAGGAGGCCGACCTGTTCGTAGGTGGGCAGGAGTCCCACAGCGAAGGTGGCGAAGCCCATGAGCAGCATCGCGAAGACGAGCACCTTCTTGCGCCCGTGCCGGTCGCCATACGCGCCCAGGATCACTGCGCCCAGTGGCCGCGAAACATATCCCACCGCGTAGGTGGCCAAGGAGGCGATGATTCCCACGGTGGGATTCCCCGTGGGGAAGAAGATGGTGGGAAAAAGGAGCGTTGCTGCCAGCGAGTACAGGGCGAAGTCGTAGTACTCCAGCGCACTTCCGATCCAGCCGCTCATGGCGGCTTTCTTCGGGTCCTTGCGGGCGGTGCTGTCGCTGGGGACGGGAGGGGTGTCCCTCCGGTGCATGACGGTCACGTCGCTGTACTCCTCTGGCGTCGTTGGCAAAGAACAAAACTCGTCTTGAATCGATTCATAATCATATGACGTGACCTGGGTTACGTCAACGGAGGACTGCGGCCTCGGATGCCGGTAACACGGTGGTGCAGGAGTGGGCAGGCGCCCCCTGCGTTGCGGAATGGCCGCCTGCGTTGCGGGATGGCCCCAACGGGCAGCGCGGGGCTAGGCTTCTTGAATGCGCCGAACGGCGCGGCAGGAAGAAGACGATCCGTGTTTGAAGCCCCCAGCATCTTGTTCCTCTCAGCAGGCTTTGCGGTGTTGGCTGCCGCCGTCCTGCCTAAACTGTTGCGACGCATGCCGTTGTCCATGCCAATGGTTTTTCTTGGCAGTGGAATCCTGGCCTTTACTTTGCTCCCGGACCTGCCGGACCCTGACCCCGTTCGCTACGGGGAGTTCACAACCCACCTCACTGAAATCTGCGTCATCATTTCCTTGATGGGTGCGGGCTTGGCCCTGGATCGTCCCTTCCGCTGGCGGGGGTGGTCAACCACCTGGCGGCTCCTCGGCATCGTCATGCCCTTATGCATCCTGGTGATGACGCTCCTGGGAATGTGGGTGTTGGGGTTGGGGCTCGCAGCCGCCGTCCTTATCGCCGCGGCGATCGCCCCCACTGACCCGGTGCTGGCCTCCGAGGTCCAGGTGGGAAAACCTGCGGACAGCGAAGAAGACCCGGACGAGGACGAGGTCCGCTTTGCCTTGACGTCGGAAGCCGGCTTGAACGACGGGCTTGCTTTCCCGTTTGTCTACCTGGCCATCCTCATCAGCCTGGTGGGGGCCGCACCGGCCGCGTGGTCCGGGGAGTGGGTGGCTGTGGACCTGCTCTGGCGTATTGCTGCGGGTGTGCTGATCGGATTCGGCACGGGCAAGCTGCTGAGTCTGATCTTCTTCGCTGCCAAGGGAAAGAGCTTCCGCCTGTCCGAGCACTCCGAGGGCTTCGTGGCCCTGGCGGCTACTTTCCTGGCCTACGGCGCCACCGAAATGGTGGCGGGATATGGTTTCATCGCGGTTTTCATCTGCGCCCTGACCATCCGGTCGGCCGAGCGTAACCACGCCTATCACCAGGTCCTGCACAGCTACGTGGAGCAGTTGGAGCGGCTGATGACCGTGGTGATCCTGGTCCTCCTCGGCGGGGCCATTGCCCGTGGGCTGCTGGAAGGCGTTGGCTGGCCCGAAGTGCTGGTGGTCCTGGCTTTCCTCCTGCTGGTCCGGCCCTTGGCTGGGTGGATCGGGCTGATGCGCGGGAAGACCGGCCCCCGGGAGCGCCTGGCGATCTCGTACTTTGGAATTCGGGGGATCGGGTCCCTCTTTTACGTTGCCTTTGCGATCAGTCATGGCCACTTCGACGCCGAGGCCCGCAGCCTGTGGGCAATAGTCGGGCTGGTAGTGGCGCTTTCCATCGTGGTGCATGGGGCTACCACTGCGCCGCTGATGAACCGGTTGGACCGCCTTCGCGTTGCTGAAGCGCGCAAGCAGCACGGTGACGAGGGCCGGGCCCCCACCACTGCCGTCTAGGTGTCGATCCGCTTCCCAGGTGCCGCCGTCGCCGTCTTTTGTAAATATTTTGGAGTAATTAGCCGCCGCTGGGGAGTACTTTTTCAACATGAATAATCAGCACCCTGAGGGTTTGAGCAGGGACGATACCCAAAAAGGTGCGACGCGGGGGTTGCCGGGGTGCTCCCGCGCCAGCACTTTGCCCCATCGCTGGCCCTAGGCGCACCACGATTGCGGGCGTACAGTCCGCTGTATAGCTCCCCCGCATCCTGTTGGGCAGTTGCTTTGGGGCGGTCGCCCCGCTGGGGGAAGGAACTGCCATGCAACACACCTCTGCGCGAAAAGATCCACGGATACAGTCAGCGGGATCAAGCTACCGGCGTAAGACGGTATCAGTGGGGGCCGCCTCCGGAGTTCTTCTCCTGGCCGGTGCGATCATGCTCCAACAGTCTCCGGCATTTGCCGCGACGCCGGTGAACCTGGGCACGGCGGGGTCGTATTCGGTCCTTGCCGCCACGACGGTGACCAATACCGGTCCCACCACCCTTCAAGGAGACCTTGGCCTGAGCCCAGGCACCGCCATTACCGGATTTCCGCCCGGCATCGCCGCTGGTACCACTCACGCGGCCGACGCGGTGGCCTTGCAGGCACAATCGGATCTGACCACCGCCTACAACAGTGCCGCGGGGCAAGCTTTGACGGCGGGCGTCTCCGGAGACCTGGTTGGTCAGACGCTGACGGAAGGCGTTTACAAATCAACATCCTCGCTGGCGCTCAGTGGCCAGCTGACACTCGATGGCCAGGGCAACCCGGCCTCAGTGTTCGTATTCCAGGTGGCCTCTACGCTGATCACGGCCTCCGCCAGCAGCATCATCTTCACCAATGGCGCCCAAGCATGCAATGTGTTCTGGCAGGTGGGCAGCTCGGCAACCTTGGGAACGGCATCGAGTTTCAAGGGCACCATACTGGCCCTGACCTCCATAACAGCCCAGACCAACGCCATCGTGGAGGGGCGGCTCCTGGCTCGTAACGGGCAGGTTTCCCTGGACACCAACGTGATCACCGCACCGGCTTGCGTCACGGCACCCACCACCTCCGCGCCACCAGGAACGGCGACGGCGACCGCCACACCGACCGCCACGGAAACGGCGTCGGAAACTGCGACGGCGACCGCTACGCCGACCGAAACTGAAACGGCGACGGCGACCGCTACGCCGACCGCAACTGAAACGGCGACTGCAAGCCCGACGGTGACTGTGACTGCGTCGGAAACGGCGACTGCCACACCGACGGCGACCGCTACCGCGACGCAAACGGCGACGGCGACTGCCACACCGACGACGACTGCCACACCGACGACGACCGCTACCGCGACGCAAACGGCGACGGCGACTGCCACTGCCACTTCCACTGGCAGTGCCGTTCCGGTCCAGTCGGTACCCTTGGCCGGGACGGGCAGGAACCAGGGCACCAATGTGGATACTGCGGCAAGGGTTTCCAACACTGGACCAGTGAGCCGGACGGCCGTGCTCGGCACGATCCTCGTGGCCCTGGGTGGTGCAGGGATGCTGACTTTGGGAATCCGTTTGGTAACGGGTATTCGCAAGGAAAACCGGTAGGAGTAGCAGCTTGCGGCGAGAACCTGCACTGCGAGGGAGACACCGCCGTTCGCCGGGGCGCTGGGAGCCACGGCGATCGGCGGTTGTCGTCTTCCTGGGCGTGATCCTGTTGGCGGTGGTGCTTCCAGGGTGGTGGTCAACACAGGCCGCCACCTACTCCGGGTCGACAGCGGCAGCAGATGAGCGGTCCCCGGCAGGCAGCGCCGTGACCCCGTTTAGTTCCGGCAGCGCTTCGGCGTCAACGGCGGCGTCACTACCGGCGTCGCCCGGGCAGCAGCAAGTGCCCAGCGAGACCGCTCCAGCACCCGCCGGTTCGCCGCCGCTGCACATAACGTACCGAACGGTGGGGTTGGACCAGGCCATCGTGCCCCTGGCTCCAACACAGGCCGAACGGGAACTGGGTTCCATCATTCCGCCGTATACACACGATGCATATTGGCTCGATCCGTATGGCATGCCCGGACCGGGATCAACCAACACCACGTACTTGGTGGGGCACAGCTGGGAGGGGCAGCCGTCTCCCTTCAACAACATCAGCACCCTCGCGCGGCCGGGTGACCGTATCACGGTCGCTACTGCAGAGGGGCTGCTGGAGTTCAGGGTCGACTCGGTGGCGACGGAGTACAAGGACACCCTGCGGGACAGTGAGATTTGGGACAGGGTTCCGGGCCGTCTTATCCTCATCACCTGTTACGCGGCGGATCTGTGGGGGAAGAACATCATTGTGCAGGCGAGCCCGGAGCGCAGGTAGCAATCAAGCGTCACGAGCTGGATGGAAGCGGTGCCGCCGCGGGCGGGCCGTGGAAGACTGGACCCATGTCTTCCCGTCCCATGAAACCGCGCCCCCAGCCCGACGCCGTTGAGAGTGATGGTCCCAAGCCTGCGGGCAAGGGTCGCCGCCACCTCGCCATGAGGCTCGACGACGCGTGGCTGGGTTTGCAGACCCGGCTTGCCATCCGGCGTGGCCGGGTGGAGACGGTGATTCCCTACACAGGCTACGGCTCAACGGCGTGGGTCCGGGTGCTCGCCCGCGTGGTGCGGAGTGATCCCCGCGACGCTGCAGGGCACGCCAAGCCGTTGCAGGAAAGCATGCGCGGCTGGCGGAATTTCACCAGCGCTCCCGTAGCCAACGCCGCAGTGAAAGTGACCATCGCCGGAACCGTTCATGACGTCGTCGCAGACCGCGGCGGTGTGGTGGACGCGCGGATCCCCGTGGCCCTCAACCCGGGGTGGCATACCATCGAGCTGCAGTCCGGGGAATCCCAAGTTGTGGAGGCTCCCGTGCGGATTGTCGCGGACGACACGGACTTCGGTGTCGTCTCGGATATTGACGACACTGTCATGGTCACTGCGCTGCCCCGCCCTTTCCTGGCTGCCTGGAACACGTTCGTACTCAACGAACACGCCCGGACTCCTACCCCGGGCATGGCGGTGCTGTATGAGCGGATCGCCAGGACCGCACCGTCCGCGCCGGTACTGTACTTGTCCACCGGGGCCTGGAACGTGGCCCCGACCCTGTCGCGTTTCCTGTCCCGCAATCTGTATCCGGCCGGTCCCAAGCTGCTGACTGACTGGGGCCCCACCCCTGATCGCTGGTTCCGCAGCGGCCAGGAACATAAGCGGACCTCTTTGGAGCGCCTCGCGGGGGAGTTCCCCCACGTCAAGTGGCTGTTGGTCGGTGATGACGGACAGCACGACGAAGCGATCTATTCGGAGTTCGCCCAGCGCCACCCGGAGAATGTCCGGGCCATCGCCATCCGCCAACTCTCAGCCGGCGAGGCGGTCCTCGCAGGCGGTCGGTCGAAGACGGGTGGGCAACCCACTCCGGGCGTCCCTTGGATCTACGCCCCGGACGGCGCAGGGATGTCGGCCCGGCTCGAGGAGTTGGGCATCATCCGGAGCGACATCCGTTCGGCCGACGATCCTGAGGAAGGCGATGTCCAGTCCTAGTCCAGTCCTAGTCCAGTCCTAGTCCAGTCCTAGGCCCGGGCGTGACCCGGCGGGATCGCGCCCTTAGCTGCCTGCCTGGCTGAGGGCGTCGGCGTTCTTCGGCGCCCCAACGGATCCACGCTGGATGAGGCTCGCCACCAGTTCGGGTACAGGGGAGGACGGTTTCCTGCCCTCAATCTGCCGGATCAGGGCTGAGGCTGCGGCCATTCCCATGTCGTAGACGGGCTGCGCGATCACCGTGAGCGGGGGAGTGGTGAGCCGGGTCCACGCGAAATCGTCGTACATCAGGAACGACACATCTTCCGGGATGGAGAGGCCGAGGTTCTGCACGGCTTCAACTACGCTCAACGCGATGAGGCCGTCGGAGGCAATGATGGCTGTGGCCGGATCCGTCCCGTGCAGCAGCTCGCGGGTGATCCGCATGATGGAGTCGGCGTCGCCGGCATTGAGGCGGACAAGGTCTGTAGGCTGCGGGAGGCCCGCTTCGTCGAAGGCCCGGTGTATTCCGTCCAGACGGTCTGAAATCTGTGAGGAGTCCAGCTTCATCCCGGCTGCGTACGGGGCATTGGTGCGAACGGTGGAGACGAAGGCAATCCGTCGGTGTCCGGCCGCGATCAGGTGTTTTGTGGATTCGTAGGAGATACCTCCCATGTCCACCGCGAATGTTTCAGCATCCAGCCCTTCGGCGGCACGGTCCAGCAGGACCAGTGGGCGCCCGGATTCACGGACCTGACGCAGATGCGCGGTTTCCACAGAGGACGCCGGAGCAACAATGAGCCCGTCAACCCGTTTGTCCAACAACACCCGGATGGCGTCCACTTCCGCGGCCTGTTCCTCGTCGGTGTTGATGAGGATGACGTTGTAGCCGCTCTTCTTGGCTGTGTCCGTGATACCCCGGGTGGCGAGCCCGAAGTGCGGGTTTTCAATATCGCCCACCACCACCCCGATGGTGTTCGATTTGCCGGTGTTCATGCTGCGGGCGAGCTCGTTGGGGCGGTACTCAAGTTCCTCGGCTGCGGCGAGCACGCGCTCGCGGACGTCGTCGCTGACGGCGCCGTAATTGCCAAGCGCCCGTGCGGCCTGGGCTTTGGACACTTGCGCCGCTTTGGCGACGTCGGCAACCGTCACGTCCCGCCGTCGGGATCCGTCAGTGCTCATGTTCACCTTTCCGAAAGGGTGTTGACGCGGCTTTGTGAGTTCCGCTACATTTCAATCAATCGATGTGAGTCCGGTCTCAATCCTAGGGACTGAGACCGGACTCAGCAAGGCCCGACATCGAGCAATATCTCCAGCGGCTCCTGACAGCACCGCTTTCCCCTCCCACGATTGGACAACGCTGTGATCAAAATGAACTTCCGCCCGGCAGCGCTCGCAGCAGCAGCCTTGGCAGCCATCCTCGCCCTTTCCGGCTGCGGTGGATCCTCCGCAAGCAGCTCACCGTCAGCCGACAACCCCTACGGACTCATCCAGCCCGGCACCATCCGCGTTGCCAGCCTGGGCGACTCCAAGCCGTACACCTTCACCGACGGCACCGGAAACTTCACGGGGTTCGACGTTGAACTCTTCAAGGACGTGGCCCACCGGGCCGGCGTGGACAATGTTGTCTTCACCGGACAGGACTTCTCCGGGCTTCTGGCAGCGGTATCCAACGGCCAGTTCGACGTCGGTGTCGCCGCGATCGGCATCACCGACAAGCGCAAGGAAACCGTGGACTTTTCCGACGGATACCTGGCCGGGTACCTGACGGTCATCACCACCAAGACCTCAGGAATCAAGGATGTGGACGGCCTGAACGGCAAGCGCCTGGGCGTGGTCCAAGGCACCCTCCAGGAGGCCTACGCGGTGAAGAACTTCACCTCGGCACAACTGGTGAAGTTCCCTGACAACAACACCGCCATAGCCGCAGTCAACAGCGGGTCAGTGGACGCGCACTTCCTCGATTACGAGGCCGCCAAGGCCTACCAGGAGCAGTTCGGTCTGGTCAGTGCCGCCGACATCCCCTCCTTCGATGCCCCCGCAGGATTCGCGATCGCCAAGGACAAGCCCGCCTTCAAGGATGCGCTGAACAAGGGACTCGCCGCAGCTATGGAGGACGGCACCTGGAAGAAGCTCTACCAGAAGTGGTTCCCGGGCTCGCCGATGCCCGAGCAGTACCTCCCCAAGGCCGAGCAGACCTCCAGCCCTTCCCCCACGGCCGCCAAGTAAGCCGTTCCGTCCAACCAACCACGTCTGAGAGCACTCAATGGATTGGCTCAATACCATCAGCCGCACGTTCTTCGACTTTGACGCCATGGTCGAAGTGCTGCCCCAACTCCTCGGAGTTGGCCTCCTCAACACCCTCATCATCTCCATCGCAGCAACCATCCTCGGCGTAGTGATGGGGATGGTGGTGGCGGTCATGGGCATCTCGCGGTCCAAGTGGCTTCGGATCCCGGCAAGGATCTACACGGACCTGTTCCGCGGGCTCCCCGCCATCCTCACCATCCTGCTGATCGGTCAAGGATTCGCCCGGTTGAGCCAGTCGGTCTTCGGCCCCTCTCCCTACCCCCTGGGAATCATTGCGCTGAGCCTCATCGCCAGTGCCTACATCGGAGAAATTTTCCGTGCCGGCATCCTCAGCGTGGACAAAGGCCAAGGAGAAGCGTGCCGCGCACTGGGAATGAGCTACACCAAATCCATGGCCCTGGTGGTGGTGCCGCAAGGCGTTCGCCGGGTGCTCCCGGCCCTGGTGAACCAGTTCATCGCCATCGTCAAGGATTCCTCCTTGGTCTACTTCCTGGGCCTCCTTGTCAGTGAGCGTGAGCTGTTCCGGGTGGGCCAGGACGCGGCAGTGCTCTCCGGCAACCTCTCGCCGTTGGTCATGGCGGGCATTTTCTACCTGATCATCACCGTTCCCCTGACCCACCTGGTCAACTACTTCGACAACAAGTTCCGCACCGGTCGCCGTCGTCCCACGGCACCCACCAGTGGGCTGAAGGAAGTCAAGGAACTCGACGCGGCCTCGCCGCTCATCACCGGGAGCAACACGTGAACCTCACCAGCAGCAGTGCAACCAGCACCAACAAGACCAGCCAGGACATCGAAAAGTTCCACGGGTCCAGCCTGGAACTGCAGAACCTGACCATGGCCTACGGGGATGTGGAAGTACTCCGCAACGTCAGCCTCAACGTAGCCCCGGGAACCACCACCTGCATCATCGGCCCGTCCGGGTCCGGCAAGTCCACGCTCCTGCGCGGCGTCAACCGCCTGCACGAACCCAAGAGCGGCGACGTGCTCCTGGCCGGTGAAAGCGCCCTGAAAGTGAAGCCGGACATCCTGAGGGCCCGCATCGGCATGGTGTTCCAGCACTTCAACCTCTTCCCGGACCACACGGCCCTGGAGAACGTCGCGCTCGCCCTGTGGAGCGTCAAGGGCATGTCCAAAGCCGAGGCCAGGGAACGCGCCCAGCGCCGACTCGCGGAAGTCGGCCTCGCCGAACGCTCCGACCACCGGCCCCGGGACCTCTCCGGCGGGCAGCAGCAACGCGTCGCCATCGCACGGGCGCTGGCGATGGAACCCGAAGTCATGCTCTTCGATGAAGCCACCAGCGCCTTGGATCCGGAACTCGTCAAGGGCGTCCTGAACCTCATGGCCGGCCTGGGCCGGCGCGGCATGACCATGCTGGTGGTCACCCACGAGATGGGCTTCGCCCGCAAGGTGGCCGACCAAGTGGTGTTCATGGACGAGGGCGAAGTGGTGGAGATCGGCACGCCCACCGAGCTCTTCGACAACCCGCGCAGCGAACGCCTGCAGCGGTTCCTGTCGGAGGTCCTGTGATGGGTGCGGTAACAGCGGCACCCATCCGGACCGCCGTCGTCGGGTTTGGCGTCTCGGGCAAGGTGTTCCACGCGCCGCTGATCGCAGCGGACCCGGATTACTCGCTGGAGGTCATTGTGACGGCAGATCCGGAACGGGCTGCCGAGGCCGCACGCCTCTACCCCAAGGCCAGGATTGTGCCCACACCGGAGGACATGTTCGGCCTGGCCGGCGGGCTGGACCTGGTGGTCCTGGGAACCCCGCCGCTGACCCACCTGGAACTCGGGGCAAGGGCGATCGCCCATGGCTTGAATGTGGTGGTGGACAAGCCTTTCGTGTCCACGGTTGCGCACGGCGAGGAACTGCTTGCCCGCGCGTCCGACGCCGGTGTGCAGCTGACGGTTTTCCAGAACCGCCGGTGGGACGCCGATTTCCTGACGCTGCGGAAGCTGTTGCGGGAAGGGGCCCTGGGCGAGGTGCGGACCTTCGAGTCGCGCTTTGAATGGTGGCGTCCGGAAGGCTTCGGCAATTGGCGCGATTCGGCAACACTGGCCGAAGGCGGCGGTATTCTCCACGACCTCGGGGCGCACTTGATCGACCAAGCGATCCAGTTGTTCGGGCCGGTTGCGGAGAGCTACGGCGAGGTCGCCAACCACGGATCGCACCCGGAGGCTGCGGACACGGAAGCTTTCGTTTCCCTGCTCCACGAATCCGGCGTCCGCTCGAGGCTGTGGATGAACGGTATGGCCGCGCAAGTGGGTCCGCGCTTCCACGTCCTGGGCTCCAAAGCCGGCTACACCAAGTGGGGACTCGACAGCCAGGAGCCCGCGCTCGCTGCCGGTGTTTCGCCGTCGGACCCGTCCTACGGTGTGGAGTCCCAAGAGTCTTGGGGCGTTCTGGGAATCGACGGTTCGGCCACGCCTGTCCCGGCGGAAAAGGGCGACTACCCCCGGTTCTACAGGGAACTTTCCGCCTCGCTCAGGGGCCAGGGCCAGCTGCCCGTGCAAGCTGGGGAAGCGCTGGAAACCCTCAGGATCATCGAAAACATTCACGCCTACGCCTAACGGCGTTTCACCGCATCAACACAAAGAAAGGGAGAACCATGTCCTCCACCAAGCACGTTGCCGTTATCGGAGGCGGCATCCTGGGTGTCTCCACCGCAGTCCACTTGCTCCGCCAAGGCGCCGCTGTGACCCTCCTGAGCGAGCAGGGACTGGCCAGTGAAGCCACGGGCCGTTCCTTGTCCTGGCTCAACTCCGCCGGCGAACGGTCCACGCCCTACCACCAGCTTCGTGTAGCCGGGGTGGACCGGTACCGCACGCTCTTTGCCGCCGATCCCAGCCGTGAGTGGCTGCAGTTCGGGGGAGGGCTCATGTGGAACGTGGCCGGGCAGGGTGCGGTCACCGAAGCCCGCCACGCCTACGAGAAATCCGTCGGTTACGACTCCAAGCTGTTGGCCCCCGATGAAATAGCGTCAGTGACCCCCGGCATCGATTCCAGTGCCGTCCCCGAGAACGCCATCTTCAACCCCGGTGAAGGATGGGTCAGCCTGCCGGATCTGGTGAACTTCCTGATGGAAGACTTCCACGCCTTGGGCGGCAACCTCGTCCTGAATGCTGGAAAAGTCTCGGTAACGGTCGACGGCGGCCGGGCCACCGGCGTCGAAACCGCGGCCGGCGATACCTACGCCGCGGACGCCGTCCTGGTTGCCTGCGGCGCCGCAACACCCGCCGTCGTAAAAGCCTTGGGAGTCGACATTCCCAACGGATCCCCGGTGTCGATGCTCGTGGTGACCAAGCCAGTGGAGCACAACGTCACAGCCGTGCTGAACACACCGCGGGCAGCGGTCCGCCCCAACCCGGGCAATACCTTCGCCCTGGATCACGACTGGTACGAGGACCAGATCACCGAGCACGCCGACGGTACGTTCACCATCCCGGACGACGTCGTCCAGGATCTGGCCGACGAGTCCTCCAAACTGATTGCCGGCAACCCGGAACTCAAACCGGCCTCGTGGAAAATCGGCTACAAACCCATTCCGGGTGACGGCGAACCCGTGTTCGGTGAACTTGGCCAGGTGCCGGGCTGTTTTGTTGCCTTCACGCATTCCGGTGCGACGTTGGGGCTCATTGCCGGGGAGTTGCTGTCCGGCGAGATCCTGTCAGGAGAAAAGCACCCGATGCTCTCGACGTTCCGGCCGGGACGTTTCTCGTAGTCCTTACCTTGCCGGCCCTGGGCAGGCCAACGGCCCCGATACGCCATCTGCATAAGCGTGTCGGGGCCGTTGGAGTTTTGGGCTCGCCGGGCCTGATCGGGCTGGGGGGAAAGGAAACCGATCAGGCCCGGCGGGTTTGTGGGGTGGTGTTATTTGGTGGTTTCGGTGCGTTGGGTGCCGGTGAAGGCGAAGGCGATGGTTGAGGTGGCGCCTTGGAAGGTGTCGTTGGCGGTGGTGGGGAAGGCGGTGGTGACTTTGAGGTTGTCGGTTTTGGCGTTGGTGAGGGAGGTGAGGTTGTTCAGGGTTTTGTTCGCTGCGATGACGGGGCCGTTGGCCAGGACGGTGGTTTTGGTTCCGGCGCAGGTG
>Ga0153977_1000076_pt1 | contig 30013 bp, 22 predicted proteins | sample TSGA061MetaG_FD_104710 | JGI IMG/M metagenome (GOLD analysis project Ga0153977, IMG submission 104710) | Attine ant fungus gardens microbial communities from Georgia, USA - TSGA061 MetaG | ecosystem: Host-associated > Fungi > Mycelium > Unclassified | place: USA: Georgia, Yuchi Wildlife... | reverse complement strand
GTCTTCAACTGAAGAGCTTCTGAAGCGTCTCGGTGTCTCCATTGACACCGAGACGCTTCGTCTTGCTCTCACACATCGCTCATACGCGTATGAGAACGGCGGGATCCCCACCAACGAGCGCCTTGAGTTCCTCGGCGACTCCATCCTGGGTTTCTCCGTGACCGATTCCCTTTACCGTGAGAACCCCACGCTGCCTGAAGGCGAGCTGGCCAAGCGCCGCTCCGCCGTCGTCAGTACCCGCGCCCTGGCTGGAATCGGCCGTGAGATCGGCGTCGGCGAGTTCATCTACCTCGGGCAAGGCGAAAAGCTCACTGACGGCAAGAACAAAGCCTCCATCCTGGCTGACACCATGGAGGCGTTGATCGGTGCCACTTATCTGTCAAACGACATCGAAACCGCACGCCAGCTGGTGATGCGGCTCGTGGGACCGCTCCTGAAGGACGCAGGTGCCTTGGGCGCCGGCACGGACTGGAAGACAAGCATCCAGGAGCTCACCGCAAGCCGGCAACTGGGTGCCATCCACTATGCGGTGGAAGGCTCGGGTCCTGACCACGCACGGACTTTCGAAGCCGTACTGAACATTGGCGGGACACCCTACGGGCGCGGTTCCGGGCATTCCAAGAAAGAAGCAGAACAGGAAGCGGCCGCCGACGCCTGGCGTGCCCTGACTGCCCTGGACGCGGCCCCGACTGGTCCGGCGTCCGCTTGATCCATGCCTGAGCTTCCCGAAGTAGAAGTGGTGCGCCGTGGCCTTGCCCGGTGGGTCAGGGGCCGGACCATCACTGCCGTCGAGGTACTTGACCCCCGCTCCATCCGGCGCCACGCCCTCGGGACCGAGGACTTCGTCGGGAACCTTGAGCACGCCCGAGTGCTTGACGTCGTCCGGCGCGGAAAGTTCCTGTGGATGCCCCTTGCCATGGACGGTCTGTCCGCTACAGATGAAGCGACCCTTCCCAAGGTGGCGCTGATGGCGCATCTCGGAATGAGTGGTCAGCTTCTGATGCAGGACCCCGGGGTACCCGACGAAAAACACCTCAAGGTCAGGATCTCGTTGAGCCCGGTGGACGGCATGCCGGAGCAGCTGCGGTTCGTGGACCAGAGGATCTTCGGGGGACTGTTTGTGACCTCCCTTGTGCCCACTCCGGACGCGGGGCCTGGCGGCCTGGGCGAGACTCCGCTGCCGGAGATCGCCGAAGAAGCCTCGCACATTGCAAGGGATCCGCTGGATCCGTGGTTCTCGTTCGACGCGTTCTACCGAAGCGTCAAGAAGCGGAAGACGGGCCTGAAGCGTGCCCTTCTTGACCAGGGAGTCATCTCCGGCATCGGCAATATCTACGCCGATGAGGCCTTGTGGAAGGCGCAGCTCCACTATGCACGACCCACAGACACCCTGCGACGGGCAGATGCGGAGCGGCTCATCGCCGCCGTCAAGGATGTCATGGACGCCGCTTTGGCCGCCGGAGGAACCAGTTTCGACTCCCTCTACGTCAACGTCAACGGTGATTCCGGATACTTCGCGCGCTCCCTCAACGCCTACGGGCGGGCCGGTGAATACTGCCTGCGCTGTGCCGCAAAGGGACTCCAGAGCGTCATCAAGCGGGAACAGTTCATGAACCGTTCCTCCTATACCTGCCCGGTCTGCCAGCCACGCCCACGGAATGGGCGCTGGTAGGGCTAAAACTGTTCCGGAATCGCGGTGTGAATGGCAGACTGTCCCCATGAAACGCATGGTGCGGTACATCGCCATCGCACGGCCTAACGCCACCTCATCGCGGGTGGCGTCACTTCTACCCGCCGCTCCTGACTCCTCGGCAGAAGATCCGCTGCGGGGCGGGGCCGTTCTTCCGGGCATGCCATGATGGCGAGGCGGCTGGTCATCGCAGGCATATGCCTTGCCGTGCTGATCGCCGCCGTCGCGATTCTCTTTGACCAACTGGCCGTGAAAACGGCGCCCTCGGCGCAGACGACGTCCTCGTCCACCCCAAGCCCAGGCACCACCGGCCCGGGCTCCACCGCTTCGGCCGGCACCACCTCGCAGGGCGCCGAGGCACCCACGTCCGGCAGTTCGCCGTCGGGCGCTTCAACGGATGGAGGTACTGAAGGCGGCGGCGACGGCGGATCGTCACCCTCCGCCGGCAAGGCGCTGGAAGTCCTTCCTCCCGTGACGGCAACACCGACAGGGCTGCCCGAGCCGACCGCCCCGGCTCCGCTCATCACAGGAGCCTTGCCGGAGCCCGGTTCCGCAGACGGTGAAATGGTGGACGGATGGCCCGCAGGGATCCTTACCCTGCCGGCTGGGTCCACCATCGGTTCAACCTCCGTCTCGACCTCCGGCAACACACTCCAGGTTGCAGCTGACGGCATCATCGACAAGCCGCAGGCAGAGGTGCTGGGTTCCTTCCGTGACTCCTTGGTGTCGCATGGATTCTGGACCGAAGATGCGCCGGCCGCGGACGGGGCCATGGCTGCCCGGTTCGTCCGGGGCACGGATACGGTGACCGTCTCGGTATCAACTACGGGGACAGGCAGCTCGCGCTTCCAGCTTTTGGGCAGCCTGCACACGGCGGCGGATTAGGGCACAGATGTATATTTCCCTTTCGGACCGCAGCGGCGGTAAGCGGGATAAACCGCAGGGCATGGGGACGGCACTATCCAGCGAGGTGCCGTTCCGCTTGTCTCCGGTGATCCTGTGGCTGGGCATTGTCAGTATGGTCACCGATGTCTCCTCGGAGTCGGTGTCGGCGATCCTGCCCCTGTACGTGACAGGTTTCCTGGGCTTGTCCACCATTGCCTTCGGGGTCATTGACGGCATCAACCAAGGTGCCAGTGCCATAGTCAGGATCGCGGCCGGCTGGGCTGCCGACCGCACCGGCCACCCCAAACGCATAGCCTTGGCGGGCTACGGCTTGTCCATGCTTGCCAGGATCGGTTTCCTTTTCGCCGGGGGTTTCTGGGCGATTGCGGCGATTGTCACCGCTGACCGTATCGGCAAAGGTATCAGGACCGCTCCGCGCGATGCGCTGATTTCAGTCTCTGCGCAGCCGCAGCATCTGGCGAGGTCGTTCGGCGTGCACCGGATGCTGGACAACATAGGTGCGGCAGCTGGGCCGTTGATCGCCTTCTTTGTGCTCTTGATGATTCCCAACGGGTTCAGCACCGTGTTTGTGGTGTCGCTGGCCTTCGCGGTGATTGGCGTCGCCGTTCTCGGCCTGGTGGTGCCCGACATCCAGGCCAAGGCACTGAAAGGGTCCGGGGCACGGGAGGGCCACAGGCTTTTCGCGTTTTCCTGGAGCCACTTGAAAGAACCGGGTCTGGGCAAGCTACTGATCGCAGCAGGGCTTTTGGGCTTGGCGACCATAGGCGACGGGTTTATTTACCTGGTCCTCCAGGACAGGGATTCCTTCGCCGTGCAGTGGTTCCCGCTTCTTTTCGTGGGCACCAACGTGGTGTTTCTCGCGTTGGCCATCCCAATGGGGCGGCTGGCAGACCGGGTGGGCAAGATACCGGTGTTCGTAGCCGGGCATGTCGCCCTGCTTACCACGTATCTGCTGGCCGCGGCTCCTTTCGGTGTGCTGTGGGCGACGGTAGGCTGTTTGGTCCTGCTGGGTGCTTTTTACGCAGGCACTGATGGCGTCCTGGCCGCCTTGGCAAGCCAGCTGACGCCGTCGGGAAAGCTCGCCACGGGCATCGCCTCCGCGCAAACTGTGGTGGCCCTGACCCGCATGCTGGCATCGGCCGGCTTCGGTGTGCTGTGGTACGCCGTTGGTGCTTCCACTGCGATGCTGCTGGCGGGGGCGCTGTTGGCAGGTGCCGTGCTGGCTGTGGTCTTCATCCTCCGTGGTGCCAAGCGCGCTGTCCCGGCCGACGTGAGCGACGACGCATGAGGGATCGCGCCTCAGCGGGAGCTGGCGGGCAAAAGGTGCGGTGGGGCGCCCTCCTGGTGGTCACGGTAGTGGTCCTGGTTGCTGCAGGGGTATATGCGGTGGGGGCCTACCAACGCTTCGAGGATAGCCGGACGGCGGCCTCGTCCGTGGGGACTTCGGCCGGCGTCAAGCTTCCCGGCGCTCCGTTCGTGCTGTTCCGCAACACCGCATCCGGGCAGGGGTACGGGAACGCCGCCACTGTTCCGTTGTCGGATCCTGGCGGTACCCGGGCCATCAGCGGCCAGGAATGCGACCGGGTTTACGGTTCGCCGGAGCAGGTGGTGTGTTTGCGCACCAACCGCGGCCTGGTGACCTCTTTTGAAGCCAAGGTGTTTGACCACGACTGGGAGCAGCAACGGGCCTGGCCGCTGCCCGGGATACCCAGCCGGACCCGGATCAGCCCCGACGGCTCCATGATCGCCACCACCGTGTTCGTCACAGGTCACTCCTATGCCACCGCAGGATTTTCCACGGCCACCGAAATCAGCCTGCCCGGTGGTACTACCGGCAACCTGGAGGATTTCGCCCTGCTTGTCAACGGCGAACGTTTGCAGGCTACCGACCGGAACATCTGGGGCGTGACCTTCGCGCCGGGCCAGGCGGACGCTTTCTATGCCACCGCAGCGGCTTCCGGACGCATCTGGTTGGTGCGGGGGAGCTTGTCAGCAAAGACCTTGACGGCTGTCCATGACAACGTGGAGTGTCCTTCGATCTCCCCGGACGGTACCCGGATCGCGTACAAGAAGAACGACGGCGGTGCGTTGGCTGCGCACTGGAACGTCGCGGTTCTTGACCTCGCCTCGGGACGCGAGACCGTCCTTGGCGAAAAGCGGAGTGTGGACGATCAGATCGAGTGGCTTGATGACCGGAACCTTTTATACGGGTTGCCGGATGAGTCCAGTGATGGGGACAGCAACATCTGGAAGCTGGGAACAGACGCCGGCGCCCAACCAAGCGTGTTCATTGCCCACGGCTGGTCGCCAAGCGTCGTTCGCTGAGTACGTTGCTTCAGCAGATCCGAAGCAAACCGCAGATGAGTCCTGTCTGGCTCGGGCTGGGCGAGGGACTCGGTGATGGACTCGGTGACGGGGTCGCCGTCGCAGTAGCCGTCGCCGTCGCCGTCGCGGTTGGTGTTGGTGTTGGTGTGGGCGACGGCGATGGAGAGGCCACCTGCTGGGCTGGTGCGGCGGTGGAGTACACCACATCCACGAAGTAGTTCGTGGCGTTCCAGGAGTTGGTGGGCATGACGCCACCTGAGCCGTACCGGTAGCGTCCATTGTTCGGACCCGATGCCGTGAACACTCCGCTCGTCCATGTCTGGTTGAAGAACCCCGGCGTGGAGGAGTAGTGGCCGTTCGGTGCCCGGTAAGACACCACATAGGTTTGGCCGGTGGACAAGGCAACCGGGGTGGCCAGCGTGGCCGTTTGCCAGCCAGTGGCCGTCTCGTTGGTAAACGTCACCTGTGCCAGCCGGGTGCCCGCAGCGTTCCACAGCGAACCAACGTGGGTTCCCGTGTTTCCGGTCCCCTTGTAGAAGCGGATGCCGGTCACGTTGCCGCTTTGGGACACCGTGAAGGCTGTTCCGAGCTCCACTGAAAGCGAGTCGGAATTGGCGGCAACCTGGGGAAGCAACGAACCAAAGATCGTCGATTGCTGGACAGCGGCCGCTGCAGTGGTGAACTGCCAGGAGGTCGGGGGCAGGGTTTGCCCCTGTGGGGTGGCCACGCCCGAGACGTTGACCGATATCTGGGTGTTGGCGGGAAGGGCGGCCGTCGGCGTGAACGTGATGGTTCGGGCGTCAGCTGACAACGCCGCCGTTCCTGCCACGGACGAGCCGTTCGCAGTCAAAGTGAACGTGGCACCCGGGTTAATTGCGGTGGAGAACGTGATGGATGGTTTCACGTCCGTGGGAATGGCGGTGGCTCCTGGAGCGGGCACCTGGGCACTAATGGCCAGAGGCGGTGCGGCGACGGTGAAGACCAGGTCCACAAGGTAGCTGGCCGTTGACGCCGTACTCGGGAAGTCACTGGTATAGGAGTAGGCCCCCGAATCCGGTTGGGTCTTCAGCGGTCCCCTCGTGAAGCCATCGCCGAAGCCGCCGGAGGTGTAGGAGTACTTGCCGGTCGGCGTCTTGTAGGCAGCGACGTACTCGGTGTCTGCCTGGATGTTCACAGGCTGGCTGAACGTTGCGCTCTGCCAGCCACTGCTGGATTCGTTCGTGAACGTCACCGTCGCCAGGACCTGGCCGCCCACCGTGTAGAGGTACCCGGTATGGGTTCCGGTGTTGCCGGCCGACTTGTAGAAGCGCACGCCGGTCACCTGCCCTGCAGTGTCACTGGTGAACCGGACACCCAAGGTCAAAGGCACGCCATCATCGACTTCCAGGGTGCCTGGCGTCACCGTGTCATCGTAAAGCGTGCACGGGCACGAACCGGGTGTGCCCGCGGTCTGCACTGTGGTGAACTGCCACGTACCACCGGAGGACATTGGTTGTCCGGACACAGCTGTCGCAGTCACCGTGGCGGTGTAGGAAGTACCTGCCGCCAAGGCAGCCGCAGGGGTGAAGGTGACCTTGCGGGTATTGCTGTCATAGACGGTGGTCCCGGCAACCGAAGCACCTGCGGCCGACTTGAGCGACAGAGCGACGCTCGAGGCGACTGCTGCTTCGGAAAGAACAGCGCTGACTGTCGTGTTGAGGGGAACACTCGAGGCGTTCGGGATGGGGGATTGGCCACCGACGGTGAACGGGGGAGCCGAAACCACCACCACGACGTCCACAAGGTAACTGGTGGAGGATCGTGAAGCGGGGAAGTCCCCGCTGTAGCTGTAGGCCCCGGCGTCCGAAACGGTCCTCAGCGGTCCAACGCTCAGCCCGGACCCAAAGCCATTGGCAGTGGCCGAGTAGGCGCCGGTCAGCGACTTGTAGCTCGCAATGTACTCAGTGTTGGCAGCCATTTGCACCGGCTGGCTGAACATGGCCGTCTGCCACCCGGAGCTGCTCTCATTGGCGAAGGTCACCGTTGCCAGCTGCTGGCCTCCGGCTGTATAGAGCGCGCCTGTGTGGGTCCCGGTGTTGCCGGCCGACTTGTAGAAACGCACGCCGGTTACCTGCCCTGCGGAGACACTGGTAAACCGTACTCCCAGGGTCAGCGGCACTCCGTCCTGGATTTCCGCGATGCCGGGAGTGACGGAGTCGTCATAAAGACTGCACGGGCATGACCCCGGCACGGATGCCGTGGCAGCGGTGGTGAAGGTCCACGTGCCGCCGGAGGTGACCTGGCCTCCCGTGCTGTCGGTGCCGGACAACGTTGCCGTGTACACGGTGCTGAAGGCCAACTGGGATGCAGGTGTGAAGGTTGCCTTGCGCGTGGTCGCGTCATAGCTCGTACTGCCCGCCACTGTCCCGGCGGAAGATTTCAGGACCAGCTGCACGCTGGCAGCGGTCACGGGCTTGGAGAAGGAGGCACTGACCTTGGTGGTGACAGGGACGCTGGACGATGACGGAATGGGCGATTGCCCGGACACTGTCAGCGGGGAAGTGTCCACGGTGCTGAAAACAGCATCAACAAAGTAGTTGCCGCCATTGAAGCTGCTGGTCGGGAAACCTTGTGAGGTGTTGTACACGCCCGCAGGCTCTGCTCCGAACCCACCGGCCACCTTCAATGGCGGATCATTGAAACCAAAGCTCGCCCACTGGTAGTCCTTGGTGGCGTAGTGCCCCTTGGGTGCCCAGTAGGAGACTGTGTACTTTTGCCCAGCAGAAACTGCTACCGGTTGGCTGAACAGAACGGTCTGCCATCCCGAGGCTGTTTCATTGGCAAAGGTCGCCGTAGCCAGGCGGGTACCGGTGGAGCTCCACAGCGAGCCCGTGTGGGTTCCGGTGTTCGCTGTGCTCTTGTAGAACCGGACCCCCGTCACGAAGCCATTCACCGAGGGCGTGAATTGCATGCCCATTTCGTAGGCTCCGCCGTCTCCGGAGTCGGTGATGGCAGGGACAGTCTGGCCAAAGACGCTGTAGGGCCCGGTGAGGCCAAGGTTCCTCGTAGCCACAGCTCCTATGTTGGCGCTGTCATCCACGGCCCGCACCTGGACCGTGGCGGTGTCCAGGCCCTTCTGGATATAGGTGTAGGTCCATGCAGCCTTGCCTTGGGCCGGGTGCCAGGTAGTACCGCCGTCGGTCGAAACCTCGACGCCGGCCACCACACCGCCGGTGTCGGTGGCGGTTCCGCTGACCGTCACACTGCTTCCATGGGCGATGGTCGCGCCGTTGGCTGGAGCGGTGATGGTTACCGTTGGGCCGGTCAGATCCGGGCTCGCGCTCGCGGCAACAAGCCCGGCCGCTAGGGTTGCCGGCTGTACGCCCATGTCGGCGAAGAGGTTCACTTGAGCCTGCCGCATGCGCACATCGGCAGCGGCCCCATCGCCGTCGTGCTCCTGGTCCAGGCCCCACGTCCACTGGACGCTGCCGGCAGAGAACACCAAAGCCCCGCTGGGTGCCCGGTACAACGTGATGTGGTGGGTGGTGGTTCCAGGTTTGACCGTATTTCCGTAATCCTGAAGGTACTCGCTGACGCTGCCTACTGTTGTGGACAACTGGATCAGACCCGACGGCCGGAAACCGTTGTCGAGGTCCTCATCGGATTCGTAGCCCACTGTGTGCGGCGCCAATGCAGCAGTGGAACCTGCGGGCAGGGACCCCAGTGAAGTGTTGCGCCACAACCGCGATTTTCCTTCAGCTGCTGAGACCGTCACAGGCAGGTCGGTGTAATTGGACATATACAGCGTGCCCGTCAGCCCGTTTTCGGGCAGACCACCACCATTGGCCTGGGATGCGTAGCGTGGATCCCGCCACGTTCCGGTCCATTGGCTGGTGGGATCGATCTTTCCGTTGCTCCACGTTTCCTTGTAGCACGTCAGGGTTCGGCCTGCGGCGCCGTCCACGGAGGAGGGCTCGAACCGTGTACGCCAGTACATCTCATTGCCTGAAAGGAACTGGAGGTTGACGCCCGCGTCGCGGGCCGCAGTAACGTTGGCCCTTTGGGGGCCGGACCAGTATTCGTCGTGGCCGACGGAAAGAAATACTTTGTGGTTTAACAGCTCTGCACCATTGCGGTCAACGTCAAGGCCGCTGACATAGCTGACGTCATAGCCGTTTTGTTCCAGGAACCGCACCATCGGATATTCGTTGGCGAAGTAGAAGTCCCGGCCTCCGATGCCGCCCCTGGTGTTCACGGGCCGGTTGTAGCTCACCTTGTAGGCGCGCCCGTTGACGGCCCCCTGGTAGAAGTCGGCACCGCCATAAGTGTTGTAGGCCTGCCACGTCTGATCCGCCGTTTGGAAAACGACCGATGACCGGTTCCCGTCGTTTCGGACGATGAAGGTGATGTGGCTCTGCCCACCCGTATCCGGCCGCGTCAGAAGGGCAATATAGACCCCGGATACCGCAGTGGCAGGCACCTGCCAGGTGGCCGAAACAGCCCAGGTACCGCAGTCATACAGTTCAGTCGTCAGGTCGCTCCTGCAAGCGGGCTGCGTCTGGCGAAGGACGGACGGCGTGACGTCGGCAATCTTCCGCGCACCGTTGCCCCCGTACCAGCCTGTGCGGTAAACCGCGATCGTGTAGCTGGGGGCCTTCGTGTCGATCTTGAAGCGGATGGGTTGTCCGGCATTGACGCTGATCTCAGTGGAAAAACCCTGGATGCTGTCATCCCCGGCCCCATCGATGTCCCACTCCGACGGCGGGCTGCCCGGTTTGGAATTCTCGCACACCACAGCGTTCACTATGGGGTCGCAGGGGCCAACCGCCACAGCTGCGGGCGCGGTCAGGGGCAGCAAAGCTGCCACCATCGCCAACACCAAAGGGAAAAGCAGCCCTTTGAGGGTCCGCTGCGGTGGGGTTGCTGAAGGACCGGGCATGAGAACTCCTGGAGTGGTACGCCAATTGCTACGACGGGTCTGCGTCTTCACGCAGCCCCTGCTTGCCGCTCCCCAGCCAGGGTCAAACCAAGATCTTCAGTTATGGAAACCACGGTGCCTTGTGGACAGGCGTTCCTACTACGGGACCGGACCCAGCCGAAGCAGAACAGAAGTTCAAGCCGAGGCCGGATCACCGGAACGAATCCACCAAGTAACCCTTGGCAGGAGTGTAGGGGTGCGGCATCCCGGCCGCAAGGCTTTCCCGTTGCAGATCCGTGGATTTCACGTAAACGGCAGTAGATTTAGGGGGACACAAACACCCGGGCCACCCAGGAGAACCGAAGCGCCTTGCATTTGAAAAGTTTGACCGTCCGCGGATTCAAGTCGTTTGCGTCGGCCACGACGTTCGACTTCGAGCCCGGCGTCACTGCCGTCGTCGGTCCCAACGGATCCGGCAAATCCAACGTGGTGGACGCGTTGGCCTGGGTGATGGGTGAGCAGGGCGCAAAAACACTGCGCGGCGGGAAAATGGAGGACGTCATTTTCGCCGGTACCGCGGGCCGTCCGCCCCTTGGCCGCGCACATGTGTCGTTGACCATCGATAACGCAGACAATGCGCTGCCCATCGAGTACAGCGAAGTGACCATTTCCCGGACTCTCTTTCGCACCGGAGGATCCGAATACGCCATAAACGGTGCGCCATGCCGGTTGCTGGACATCCAGGAACTGCTCTCGGATTCCGGGCTTGGCCGGGAAATGCACGTCATCGTCGGCCAAGGACAGCTGGACCGTGTCCTGCACGCTACGCCCGAAGACCGCCGGGGCTTCATTGAAGAGGCCGCAGGCATCCTCAAGCACCGGCGGCGCAAAGAAAAAACGGTGCGCAAGCTGGAGGCCATGCAGGCCAACCTGGCCCGGCTCGGTGACCTGACCGCTGAAATCCGTCGACAACTGACCCCCCTGGGGAAACAGGCCGAAATCGCCCGCCGTGCGCAAACCGTCCAGTTCGACGTCCGCGACGCCCGCGCGCGCCTCCTGGCCGACGACCTCGTACAGCTGACAACAACCCTTGAACAGGACGTCGCCGACGAAGCCGCACTCAAGGAACGCCGCCAGGTAGTCGAGGCGGGGCTCGGCGTGGGACGGCGACGGCAAGCAGAGCTGGAACAGCAGGCCGCGGAAGCAACCCCCCGCCTCAACACCGCCCGCGATACCTGGTACCAGCTCTCCGCCGGCAGGGAGCGCCTGCGTTCCCTCGGTTCATTGGCCGCTGAACGCAGGAGGCTGCTGGGTTCCTCGGAAGCCGCCGCCGAATCGGGACGCGATCCGGAGCACCTCGAGCGCCAGGCGGCCAGGGTCCGCGAAGAACAAGCAGCCCTGGAACACGACATTCTGGCCAAGCAGGCTGCACTGCTCGAAGCCACTGTCGCCAAAGACGCTGCCGAAGCGCTCGCAGCAGCCGAAGACAAACGCCTCACAGGCATGTTGCGTGCTGCAGCCGACCGCCGGGAGGGACTTGCCCGGCTCGCCGGCCAGCTTGCTGCGGCGCGGTCCCGGGCCGAGGCGGCCGAGGCCGAGCGCGGCAGGCTGCGGGAGTCGCTGGGTGCCGGCGACGAGAGGCGAAGGCAGGCGCAAAGCGAGTTCGCCGCCCTCGAGGCACAAGTCGCCGGCGTCGAGGACGGCGAGGAGAGCCTGGATGCCGAATACGAGGAAGCCAGCGCGGCGCTGGATGAAGTACTCGCGGAAATTGAGGAACTCAAGGCTTCCGAGCGGGAGGCAGTCCGTGAACGGGACGCCTTGACGGCCCGGCGGGATGCTCTCCAGTTGGGACTCAACCGCAAGGATGGCTCCGGCCACCTGTTGACGGCCGAAGGTGTACTCGGTCCGCTGGCGGGCTTGATAAGCATGGAAACCGGCTACGAGGCCGCCATTGCCGCAGCCCTGGGTAGCGCGTCCGATGCCCTGGTGGTTGCCGACGCCGACGCCGCCCTGTCGGCCGTGGCCACATTGAAGAAGGACGACGCCGGCCGCGTGGCTTTGCTCCTGGCCGGCGGTTTCGCCGAAAAAGACGCCGCCGAATCCGCCGTTGAACTGCCGGGAGGATGCCGTTGGGCTGTCGACGTCGTAAAAATTGCCGACCCGGCGGGCCGCGGGGCCATCGGACTCCTGGCCGATACCGTTGTAGTTGATGATCTCCGCACGGCGGCAGGATTGGTGGAGGAGCACCCTGGCCTGAAGGCAGTCACTACCGACGGTGACGTTTTCACCGCCGCGACGGTCCTGGGCGGCTCAGCCACCGCACCGTCGCTTCTTGAAGTCCAGGCTGCCGTGGACGACGCCAATGCCCGCCTTCACGAAGTCACCGCCCGACTGGAACGTGGCCGCTTCGCCCTGGCCGGGGCCCAGGCCCGCCGTGCCGAAGCGCAGGACCGTACCGATGCCGCACTGGAAAGACTGCATGAATCCGACGCGCGCCTAGCGGCAGTCGCCGAGCGCCTGGGCCATCTGAACTCTGTTCTTCGCAGCGCAGTGGGTGAGAGCGATCGTCTGGCGGCCTCCATGGCCAAGGCGGAAGCGAACATCGCAGAGGCGCAGCTGGATCTGGAAGTTGCCGCCGAACGCCTTGCTGCCGCCCAGGAAGTCCCAGACGAGGAACCTTCCACCGACCAACGCGATGAGCTCGCCGCCGAGGCAAGAACGGCCCGGGCCTTGGAAACGGAAGCCCGGTTGGCGCTTCGCACCGCCGAAGAGCAGCTGGGCGCCGTCAGCAACCGGGCCGCCTCCCTGGAACGGGCTGCAGCGACGGAACGCCGAGCACGCGAAGAGGCCGCACGGCGGGCCCAGCGACGCCGGGCACAGGCCCAACGTGCTGCCGCTGTTGTTTCGGCGGTCGAACAGACACTCCGTTACGTCGACGTATCGGTGGAGGTGGCTGCCAGTGAACGCGACCGGGCCGAGCAGAAACGGGAAGTCCTTGAAAAGGAGCTTTCGGACGTCCGCTCGGGCAACGAGGCCCTGGCACGGGAGCTCGCCGAACTGACCGATTCGGTGCATCGGGACGAGATGGCACGAACACAACAGCGGCTCCGGATTGAGGCCCTGGAAAGCCGGGCCATTGAAGAACTGGGGCTTTCCACTGAACAGCTCATCGCGGACTACGGGCCGGACCGGCCGGTTCCGCTTCCCGCCGGTTCCACCACGGACAAATGGGCCGAACTGAGGGCCCCTGTGGACGAAAACGGCGAACCCGTGGTGGAAGGTGTTCCCTTTGTGCGGGCGGAGCAGGAGAAGCGGCTGAAGAAGGCCGAGCGCGAGCTGTCGGCACTGGGCAAGGTGAACCCCCTGGCGCTCGAGGAGTTTGCGGCCTTGGAGGAACGGCACCAGTTCCTCAGCTCGCAACTGGAAGATCTCAAGTCCAGCCGCAAGGACCTTCTGGACATCATCAAAGAGGTGGACAAACGCGTCCAGCAAGTCTTTACGGAAGCTTTCGCGGACACCTCTGCCCAGTTCGACCACGTCTTTGCCAGGCTCTTTCCCGGCGGCGAGGGCAAGCTGGTGCTCACTGACCCGGACGACATGCTGACCACCGGCATTGAGGTAGAGGCCCGTCCTGCAGGCAAGAAGATCAAGCGGCTGTCACTTCTTTCAGGTGGTGAGCGCTCCCTGACAGCCGTCGCGCTGCTCGTTGCCATCTTCAAGGCAAGGCCTTCACCGTTCTACGTCATGGACGAAGTCGAAGCGGCACTGGACGACACCAACCTGGGCCGGCTCATCACCATCTTCGAAGAACTGCGTGAGTCCAGTCAGCTCATCGTGATCACCCACCAAAAGCGCACCATGGAAGTAGCTGATGCCCTTTATGGTGTGACGATGCGGGGTGATGGCGTATCCACCGTCATCAGCCAGAGGCTCGGTGCCGGCGCTTAGCTTTATGAGAAGGTAGGGGAGTGAACGATTTCCTACCCATAATTCTGTCCATTCTCGCTGCGCTCGTAGTGGTCGGCGGACTCGTGCCGGTATTGATGAAAGCCCGCAAGTCGGGCGCAAAATACCCCGGAACGCGAGATGCGAACGATCCTTTGCAGTCCTCGGCAGCAGGCGGCGGAACCCTTGTGGAGGACCGCCCGGATGAGGTGAAGGCGCCGGCCCCAACCTTTGACGGAACAGCCGAAGGCGCGGAGGTTCCGGACGACGCCGCTGGGCTCGAAACCATCGCCATCGACACTCCAGCGCCGGTGGAAGGGCGTCTGACCCGCCTCCGCGCACGCCTGGTCAAATCCAACAACATCCTCGGCAAGGGCCTGCTGGCTTTGCTGTCCGGCGACAAGATCGATGAGAACGTCTGGGATGAGGTGGAGGAAACCCTCCTCCTGGCCGATCTTGGCACCGAGCCCACCATGCAGTTGGTAGATGCTTTGCGTGAGCGCGTCAAAGTCCTGGGAACGCGCAGCCCCGAAGACGTCAAGGCGATGCTCCGGGAAGAGCTCATCAAGCTGGTTGATCCCGGGATGGACCGTTCGCTCAACGTCGAACGCAAAGGCGACCGGCCCGCCGTCGTGCTTGTTGTCGGTGTGAACGGCGTCGGCAAGACCACCACCGTGGGCAAGCTGGCGCGTGTCCTGGTGGCCGAAGACAAGGACGTGCTGCTCGGTGCCGCCGATACCTTCCGGGCAGCCGCAGCCGAGCAATTGGCCACGTGGGGGCAGCGGGTGGGTGTGCCGACGGTGAAGTCCGACATCGACGGCGCTGATCCCGCCTCCGTTGCGTACGAGGCCGTGAAAGCCGGAATCGACCAGGAAGTCGACGTTGTCATGGTGGACACGGCAGGCCGCCTGCAGAACAAGACCGGCCTGATGGACGAGCTCGGCAAAGTCAAGCGCGTCATTGAAAAGCTGGCGGAGGTGGACGAGGTCCTGCTTGTTCTGGACGCCACCACCGGCCAGAACGGACTCAACCAGGCACGCGTTTTCGCTGAGGTGGTCAACATCACGGGCATCGTGCTGACCAAGCTTGACGGTACGGCCAAGGGCGGCATTGTTGTTGCCATCCAGAAGTCCCTCGGTGTTCCGGTGAAGCTGATCGGGCTGGGTGAAGGCCCGGATGACCTGGCACCATTCGAAGCGGAAAGTTTCGTTGACGCGCTGCTCAACTAGGCTCCAACTCCACTGAACTGACTGGCCGCTGTTGTTGTCCGGCATTCCCGGGCAACAACGGCCGCTGGTCAGTTTTTGGGTTTAAGCGGCTCCCTGGCCGGCAGCCACGCAGCGGCGGTGACCAACAGCACCGCACCGGTCAGGCCGAAAGCCCAGCCGTAGCCCAAGCGGTCGGCAATCAGGCCGGCAACCACTGGGCCGATGATTGCGCCTGTGTCGGCAGCCATCTGGAAGACGGCAAGCACTTTGCCGCCGGAGCGGCCCCGTCCAATGACATCGGCGACGGCGGCCTGCTGCGCCGGGCCCAACAGGCCGGAGCCGAAACCTGCTACGGCGGAGGCGATAAGGAAAGCAGTGAGGTCCGTCGTCAGGCCGATGAGTCCGGTGGCCAACCCGGTGATTACCAAGCCCGGGATCAGGAGGCGCTTGCGCCCCCAGGCGTCCGCCAGACGACCGGAAAACGTCAAGGCAAGGGCATTTCCGACGGCGAACACGGCAAGTGCCCAGGCCGCGGTTTCCGGTCGTGAATCCAAGACGGCCACAGCAAAGAGCGGGATGGTTGCCATGCGGACGCCGAAGGTGACCCAGCCGTTGCCGAAGCTGGAAAAGACAGCGGCACGGTAGGCGGAATCGGACAGCGCCTCCCTCAACGCCATGGCAGGTGCCTGGCCGGCGTCCTGTGCGGCATTGCCGTCTCCCCGGAGCATTGTGCGGACCACCAGGGCAGCAACAAGGAGCGCTCCGGCGTAGGCCAGGAAGGGAACCCTCAGTCCGAATCCTGCCAGCAGTCCACCCACCACCGGCCCCAGGACGCTGCCGATCAGGAACGCAGAAGCGTAGGCGCCGGATACGCGTCCTCGCCGTTCCGGCGGGGCAAGCCGGATGAGCAGTCCCATGGCGGCCACGGTAAACATCACCGAGCCGGCCCCGCCGAGTCCGCGGAAGATCAGCAACTGCCAGTAGTCCTGGGCAAACGCGCAGGCCGCCGTGGAAACGGCCACAATCAAGAGGCCTGAAACGTAGACGTTCCGTTCCCCGAAGTGTCCGATCAACGCTCCGCCCGCCGGTGCGAAGACCAGCCGCATGAAGGCGAAGATGCTGACGATCACCGCCGCGGCGGTGGCACCGACGTCGAAGGTCGTTGCGAATTGCGGCAGGACGGGAGCAACCAGCCCGAACCCCAGGGCGATCAGGAACGCGGCAGCCAACATCACCTTGATGTCGCGGGGCAGAGGAGACTTTTCCTGTCGGATCCGTGGAACTTTGATGGATCGGGACGACTGGATCATTCGGTGCTGGTCCTTCTGGTGGTGTTCTGGCGCCCATGTCCCGCTGAGGGAGTTGAGCTGGGCATTTCCAGTGAAGTCTGACGCCTGAAACATATCCGTAACGTCGGAGATATGCACCATTTACGTTGGGGAGGTTGTTGTAACCGGCCCGCAATATAAAACCCGCGCAGGTGAAACACTGCGGCACAAAACTCTTAAGCAGGACGCAAAAGGCGTCAGGACAGCGGTTGAACCGCAGATCTAGCAAGAGAGGAACGTGCACCATGGAACTTACCGCAGGTCACGTATGGGTCATGGTGGCGGCGGCGCTTGTGCTGTTCATGACACCGGGTCTGGCATTTTTCTACGGCGGCATGACACGCGCCAAGGCTGCCTTGAACATGATGATGATGAGCTTCATCTCCATCGGCATCGTTGGCGTCGTGTGGGTGCTGTGGGGCGCTTCCATGAGCTCCGGAGAAGGATTCCTGGAGATCGTGGGCAACCCGTTCGCCACCTTCGGCCTTGAAGGCATCAGCACGCCTGACGGACTGATCAAGGTTGGCTACGCAGCAACCTTCGCCATCATTACGGTGGCCCTCATCAGCGGCGCGATTGCCGACCGGGCCAAGTTCGGCGCCTGGAGCATTTTCGTCCCCGTATGGGTCACCCTCGTGTACGCTCCCTTGGCCTACATGGTGTGGGGCGGGGGATTGTTCGGTGCTGAGGGTGCGATTGGAAAAGCCCTTGGCCCGGCGATCGACTTCGCCGGTGGCACCGTCGTCCACATCAACGCAGGTGTTGCTGCGCTTGTTCTCGTCCTCATCATTGGCAACCGCCGCGGCTTCGGCAAGGACCCCAACCACCGTCCCCACAACATCCCGTTCGTCATGCTGGGCGCGGCCATCCTGTGGTTCGGCTGGTTCGGTTTCAACGGCGGGGCGGCAGCTACGGCTGAGCAGGCCGGTCTGATCTGGATCAACACCCTCGCCGCCCCTGCAGCTGCCATGATCGGCTGGCTCGTTACAGAGCGTATCCGCGATGGACACCCGACATCCCTCGGTGCGGCTTCCGGTGTTGTGGCCGGCCTCGTTGCCATCACCCCGGCCTGCGCCAACGTAAGCCCGGTCGGTGCCCTCGGCCTCGGCGTGGTGGCAGGCGTGGCCTCCGCTCTTGCTGTTGGACTGAAGTTCCGCTGGGGCTTCGATGATTCACTCGACGTCGTCGGCGTGCACCTCGTGTCCGGCATCATCGGTACCGTGGCCATCGGGTTCATCGCAACGCCGAGTGAAGGCGTCACGGCAGGCGGCCTCTTCTACGGTGGCGGTTTCACCCAGCTGTGGGCCCAGCTTGCAGCAGCCGGCGTAGCAATCGCATTCTCGGCCATCATGACGGCCATCATTGCCCTCGCCATCCACAAGACCATGGGCTTCCGGGTTTCCACGGAACAGGAGAACGTCGGCGTTGACCTCAGCCTCCACGCTGAGACCGCTTACGAGTTCGGCGTCAACGGCCACGGCGGCAGCTTCCAGCCGCTGCACGAGGCCATGACCGGCAAGTCGGAAACCACCGCAACCAAGGCACCCGCAGAGGGCAAGGAGAGTGTCCAGGCATGAAGCTCATCACAGCGATCGTTCGTCCCGAAAAGCTTGAAGCGGTCCGTGAAGGCCTCGAAGCCTACGGAGTCCAGGGCCTGACGGTCAGTGCGGCCAGTGGTTATGGCCGGCAGCGTGGCTATACCGAGGTATACCGCGGGGCTGAGTACAACGTGGATTTGCTGCCCAAGATCCGTATCGAGGTCCTCGCCACGGACGAGCAGGCGGACGACATCCTGGATGTCCTCATCGCCAGCTCGAACACAGGACGCGCCGGCGACGGCAAGGTGTGGACCGTAGACGTTTATGAAGCGGTCCGGGTCCGGACAGGCGAACGTGGCGCAGCCGCGATCTAGGACAGCAACACCGTGACCAGGACAGCAAGACCGTCCAGGTGATGGCAAAGCGGGCCGGGTACCCCTCAAGGTACCCGGCCCGCTTTGCGTTCGCTGTGTGTTTCGCCTTCAGTCCTCGACGGCGGTGGGCCAGCCCGCCGGGCCCCCGCTCCCGGCGTCGTATTCTTCCAGCGGCACCTCGCCGTCTGCCCAGGCCCGCAGGACCGGCTCGATGATCCGCCAGCAGTCTTCGGCGGTGTCGCCCCGGACGGAGAGGAGGGGATCGCCGCTGAGGATGCCTTCCAGGACTTCACCGTAGGGCAGCATTCCCGCTGCGCTCAGTTCTGCCATGAGGGTCGCGCGGTCCAGCCTGAAGATGTTCCCGGGCCCGTTGACATCGACATGGAGCTCCAAGGTGTCCGGCCCAAAACCGATCCGTAGCTGGTTGGGGGAGTCCACGCCCGTAAAGCCCACCGGCAGCTGGGGAACCGGCCGGAACGTGATGACGGCTTCCTTCCGGCGTTTTCCCATGGCCTTTCCGGATCGCAGGATGAAGGGGACGCCCTTCCATCGCCAGTTGTCGATGTCCACTTGGACCTCAGCCAGGGTTTCGGTGTTGCGGCCCGGATCCACGCCCTGTTCGGCGGCGTAGTCGGGCACCGTGCGTTCGCCCAGGGTTCCTGCCGTGTACCTGGCCCGTCGGGTGGAGGCGTCGTAAGGACCCTTGACGCTGCTGGCCCGCAGCACGGTGGCCACGGCGTCGCGAAGATCGCGTTCCTCGATGGTGGCCGGAGCATCGATGGCCAGGAAGGCCATGATGTGAAGGAGGTGGCTCTGGATCATGTCCCGGAGCGCCCCGGCGGTGTCGTAGTAACGGGCGCGGCCCTCAAGGGCGAGGTCCTCGTCGAAAATGACCTCCACCTTCTCAATGTGTTCCCGGTTCCAGACGGGTTCCAGGAATCGGTTGGCGAAGCGAAGGCCCAGGATATTCAGCACCGTCGCTTTGCCCAGGAAGTGGTCGACGCGGTGGATATGGTCCTCGGGCACCAAAGCCGCAAGGGTCTTGTTCAGTTCATGGGCTGATTCAGTGCCCGATCCGAAGGGCTTTTCCAACACCAGGCGCGTGCCGGCGGGTATTTGGTCACGCCGCAAGATCTCGCAGGCCTTCTGGCTGACGTGCGGAGGCAGCGCAAAGTACACGGCGACGGGTCCCTCCAGCTGGGAGAGCAGTTCGGCCAAAGGGCCATCCGCTGTTACATCCAGCTGGTGGTATTCAGTGCTTTCCGACACCGCGGCCAAAGCCGCGCGTCCGGCAGTATCGGCTGACGTCGCCGCTGCTTCGAAGGCGCCCTTGACCCGGTCCTGCCATTGATCCGGTGACCACGGGTCCGAACCGGCACCCACCAGCCTGAGCCCGGGGGCACGGCCGGCCGCCAGGAGTCCGGCAAGGCCGGGCAGGAGCAGCCTGCCTGTGAGGTCCCCGGAAGCGCCGAGGATGAGCAACGTTTTTACAGTTGTTTTACTGGTCACTGTGCCAGCATGCCACCTTGTCAGCGCGACTTGGTACCCTAGATAGTCGAGTCCCGTGGTTAACGCAGATTTGTCGTGGTTGAGACATGTTTGCTGGGGCAGGAATCGTCAAGACTCTGGTGTGCCGGACCGGCCACCTTTCATGGACCATCGAAAGAAGTGCGCGGCGCGTGTTCAATTCACTCTCTGACCGGTTGACAGCAACCTTCAAGAACCTCCGTGGCAAGGGCCGCCTCACCGAGGCTGACGTCGACGCCACCGTCCGGGAGATCCGCCGCGCCCTCCTGGACGCGGACGTCGCCGTGTCCGTGGTCCGGGAGTTCACAGGCCGCATCCGTGAACGCGCGCTGGGTGCCGAGGTTTCTGGAGCGCTGAACCCGAGCCAGCAGATCGTCAAGATCGTCAATGAGGAACTCAAAGAGATCCTCGGTGGCGAGACCCGGCGCATCCGCCTGGCCAAGAACGGCCCCACCATCATCATGCTGGCCGGCCTTCAGGGTGCCGGTAAGACCACCCTCGCCGGCAAGCTGTCCAAGTGGCTCAAGGCCCAGGGACACAGCCCCATGCTTGTGGCGTGCGACCTTCAGCGTCCCAACGCAGTGACCCAGCTCCAGGTTGTTGGCCAGCGTGCCGGCGTACCGGTCTTCGCCCCGCACCCGGGTGCCACCTCCGAACTTGAGCACCCTGCCGGTGACCCGGTAGCAGTAGCCAAGGCCGGCGTCGAGGAAGCCCGGCAGAAGCTCCACGACGTCGTGATCGTGGACACCGCCGGCCGCCTCGGCGTTGACGCCGAGATGATGGACCAGGCCCGCCGCATCCGCCAGGCGATCATTCCCAACGAAGTCCTCTTTGTCATCGACTCGATGATCGGCCAGGACGCCGTCAACACGGCGATGGCGTTCGACGAAGGCGTCAACTTCACCGGCATTGTGCTTTCCAAGCTCGACGGCGACGCCCGCGGTGGTGCCGCGCTCTCCGTTGCGTCGGTCACCGGTAAGCCGGTCATGTTCGCGTCCACGGGCGAAGGCCTGGACGATTTCGAGCTCTTCCACCCGGACCGCATGGCCTCCCGCATCCTGGACATGGGTGACGTCCTCACCCTGATCGAACAGGCTGAGAAGGCGTGGGACAAGGACGAAGCGGCCAGGATGGCGAAGAAGTTCGCCGACCAGGAAGACTTCACCCTGGACGACTTCCTGGCCCAGATGCAGCAGATCCGCAACATGGGCTCCATGAAGAAGATGCTCATGATGATGCCGGGTGCGCAGAACATCCGCCAGCAGCTGGAGAACTTCGACGAAAAAGAGATCGACCGCGTCGAAGCGATCGTCCGCTCCATGACCCCGCATGAGCGTGTGGCTCCCAAGATCATCAACGGATCCCGCCGCGCACGTATCGCCAAGGGTTCAGGTGTCCATGTTTCCGAGGTCAACGGCCTGCTCGAGCGTTTCGCCCAGGCCCAGAAGATGATGAAGAAGCTGGCCCAGGGCGGTGGAATGCCGGGGATGCCCGGGATGCCTGGCCTCGGTGGTCCTGGCGGAGGACGCAAGAACGGGAAGAACGCACCCAAGAAGAAGGCGCGGTCGGGCAACCCGGCCAAGGCAGCCCAGGAATTGCGTGACGCAGAGGCCAAGCGGGCGAATGCGGCTTCGGCGGCTCCTACGGGTGCGGCTTTCGGCCAGGGCGCAGCGGACTTCGACCCGTCCTCCCTCAACCTTCCCAAGGGTTTCGACAAGTTCCTCGGCAAATAACCGTGCCGACATCCCGGCCCCGCGCCGGAGCCGGGATGTCAGAGCCGTCGAATAGGCTGAACCAATGCATAAGCAGCGCATAGTCTTCCTTCACGGCCTGGGCAGTTTCGGTGCTGCGGCTTGGCCCAAGCAGCACGGCATGGCGCTTGGCTACGATGCCCTTTTTCTCCGGCGGCACGGCTTTGATCCGGTCGCGGAACCTTCGGAGTCCAACGTCGCTGCCGACGTCGCCATCGTGATCGGGGCCTTGGCCGATTCAGGGGGAGGCCACGTCGTGGCGCACGAGCAAGGCGCCATCCCGGCCATGCTGGCGGCCGTTGAGCGCCCTGATCTTGTCCATTCCCTTTCCTTGGTGGAGCCCGCCTGCTTGTCCCTGACTGCCGAGCTTCCCGCTACGGCGTCTTATCGGGCGCTGATGGAACCGCTGTTTGAGGTGCGGGGCCAGCTGAACGACGCCGATTACCAGCGTGAGTATTACCTGCGTGCGTTCTCTGCCGAAACGGGAGGGCTCGACACCCCGGAGGCCCGGCGTTCTGCCCGCAGGCTCAGGCTCCAGGCGCCACCGTGGGAAGCCCCGCTGCACATTGTTCCCGGCGTTCCCACCCTGGTTCTTACCGGTGGTTGGGAGCCGCTGTATGAGGAAATTGCCGCCTACCTCCAAGAGACCGGTGCCCTCCGCCGCGTGGCAGCAGGTGGGCACCGGCCCCAGGATTCAGCCGATGGTGATCACATCATCCGCTCGTTCGTCGCAGATGTGGGACGGGCCCGGTCAGTTCAGGCGTCCTGAGTTCCCGGGAACCTGCAGCTCCGGGAGGTAGACCTTTCCACCGGAGGCGAGGAACTCCGCACTCTTTTCGCGCATGCCGCTGTACACTCCCGCGATCGCTGCCTGGGCCTCCGCTGAACCGTATTCGTCGCGGATGTCCTGGCTGATGCGCATGGAACAGAACTTGGGTCCGCACATTGAGCAGAAGTGCGCCGTTTTGGCGGGTTCGGCGGGCAGCGTTTCGTCATGGAAGGACTCTGCCGTCACCGGATCCAGGGACAGTGCAAACTGGTCCCGCCACCGGAACTCGAAGCGGGCCTTGGAAAGAGCGTCGTCGCGCTCATGGGCACCGGGGTGCCCCTTGGCAAGATCTGCCGCATGTGCCGCGATCTTGTACGTGATCACCCCTGTTTTGACGTCGTCCTTGTTGGGCAGGCCCAGGTGTTCCTTGGGCGTGACGTCGCAGAGCATGGCCGTGCCGTAGCGGGCGATTTCCGTTGCCCCGATGGCTGAGGTGATGTGGTCGTAGCCGGGGGCGACGTCGGTGACCAGCGGCCCCAGGGTGTAGAAGGGTGCACCCTTGCAGAGTTCCTGCTGCCGTTCCACATTTTCGCGGACCAGGTGGAACGGGATATGCCCGGGACCTTCCACCATCACCTGCACGTCGAATTCCCAGGCGCGCTGAGTGAGTTCGGCGAGGGTGTCCAGTTCCGCGAACTGTGCGGCGTCGTTGGCGTCGGCGGTAGCACCGGGACGCAGGCCGTCGCCGAGGGAAAAGGCGACGTCGTACTTGGCAAAAATTTCGCACAACTCGTCGAAGTGCGTGTACAGGAAGTTCTCCTCGTGGTGTGCCAGGCACCACCCGGCCATGATGGAACCGCCCCGGGAAACAATGCCGGTGACACGGTTGGCGGTCAGCGGCACGTATCTCAGCAGCACGCCGGCATGGATCGTCATGTAGTCCACGCCTTGCTCGCACTGTTCGATTACAGTGTCACGGAAGATTTCCCAGGTGAGCTTGTTGGCCTCGCCATTGACCTTTTCCAGCGCCTGGTATATCGGCACCGTGCCGATTGGAACGGGGGAGTTGCGGATCAGCCATTCGCGGGTGGTGTGGATGTCGTCGCCGGTGGACAGGTCCATGACGGTGTCCGCGCCCCACTTCGTGGCCCATTGAAGCTTGTCCACTTCTTCGGCAATTGAACTTGTGACGGCCGAGTTTCCGATGTTCGCGTTGATCTTCACCAGGAAGGCCTTGCCGATGATCATGGGCTCGGATTCGGGGTGGTTGATGTTGTTGGGGATGATCGCGCGGCCGGCGGCAACTTCGCTGCGGACCAGTTCGACATCGCAATTCTCGCGCAGCGCCACGAAACGCATTTCAGGAGTCACCAGGCCGTGCCGTGCGTAGTGCATCTGGGTGACGGTCTTGCCCTCGACCGCACGGCGGGGTACCGGTTGCGCGCCCTTCCACTCAGCGGAGGCGGCTCCGCGGCGGACGGCCGACTTGCCGTCGTCGAGCAGGTTCCGTTCACGGCCGGTGTAGGCCTCGGTGTCACCGCGGGACTCGATCCAGGCGGCCCGGAACGGTTCCAGCCCCACGACGGGATCGCTTCCGGGTCCTGCTGTCCGGTACACGCGCAGTGGTGCGTTGGCTTGGCCGTTGGGGGAGGGTTCGAGCGCGATTTCAGTGACGGGGACGCGGATTCCGGCGTCATGGTCTTCAAGCCAGGCCAGGGAATGGGACCTCAGGGACTGCGTAACAGGCTCGTTTTGGGTGCGGCTGGGCTCGTTTTGGGCAGGGCTGTGCTGTGTTTTGGTGGTGCTCAAAGGATTACTCACTTCCTTCGCCGGCATTACCCGGACAGGTTCAACGGTCGCAGGCTGCCTCAGCCCGATCTCAGCCCCTGCAAGGGCCCCCGTGTGGTCGTAGACGAAGCTACCACAGCTCGCTTGGGGCGCCCAGTCACATCAATCCGCCTGGGGCGGCAGCCCCGATGCGGATTAGGCTTTTGCCATGGCCAACATCATTGAATTCAGCGGACCTGTGCTTGTGGCGTCAGATGACGTGCGCCACGGAATGTGGTCTGTTGGGGGAGCGCTGACCTTTGAACGCCCCTTGGCGCGCCCGGACGAGGTGCTGGACGGTTGGGTCCTGCCGGGCTTTGTTGATGCCCACTGCCATATCGGATTGGGCGCCGGTGGGGCGGTGGACGAACACACCACCCTCGCCCAGGCCCGGGCTGACCTGGTGGCGGGGACTTTGCTGATCCGTGACTGCGGATCTCCCAGTGACACGCGGTGGGTGCAGCAGCGGAAAGATTTGCCGCGCCTGATCAGGTCGGGCCGCCACATTGCCCGCAGCCGCCGGTACCTGCGCGGATTGGGCCATGAGATTGAGCCGGAACAGTTGGTGGAGACTGTCCGGAAGGAGGCCCGCGACGGCGATGGGTGGGTGAAGCTCGTGGGTGACTGGATCGATCGTGGCGTTGGCGATCTGGCGGCTTCGTTTCCGGCCAAGGCCGTGAAGGATGCCATCTCGGCGGCGCATGATGAAGGTGCCCGTGTGACGGCGCATTGTTTCGCGGAGGAGACCATCGACGACATGCTCGATGCCGGCATTGACTGCATCGAACACGCAACCGGGCTGTTGCCACGGCACATTCCGCGTTTGGTGGAGCAGTCCGTGGCCATTGTTCCTACGTTGATCAATATCGCGACTTTTCCGGAGATCGCCGCCCAGGCGGCGCCGAAGTTCCCCCGGTACGCGGACCACATGACGCGGTTGTGGGAGCGCCGGCGCGAGCGGGTGCTGGAGGCCTACGAAGCCGGGGTGCCCATCTACGCCGGAACCGACGCCGGGAGCGTGATCCGCCACGGCCGCATCGCGGACGAAATGCATGAACTGCACGACGCCGGCCTGCCGCCTTCCGCGGTCCTGGATGCCGCCGCATGGGGCGCCCGGAAGTGGCTGGGAGCCGATGCCATCAGCGAGGGGGCCAGTGCCGACGTCGTGGTTTGCCGCCACGATCCCAGGCGCGATCTGGGTGCAGTTTCCGCGCTCAAGCACGTTGTCCTTCGCGGTGAGCTTGTGGGCCGCGAATAAGAAGGCTGGGAATAAATTGAAGCTTCAAGTAATTTAGTGAAGTAGAAAGTGCCAAAAGGCGGCCTCTTCAAAACCGGGAGCTTCACATGTCCGCATCATCTGTACAGGACCTTCTTCCTGCCGACCTCGCCATGGGCACAGTCATGCTCAAGGTTGGCGATATGAAAGTCATGAGTGACTACTACCAACGTGCATTGGGCCTGGAGGTCGTGGCCGAACAGGACGGCGGCCTCTACCTGGGCCGGGTAGGCAAGCCCGTGGTGCATCTTGCCCCAGCCGCCGGCCTTCACATTCCGGGGCGCGGTGAAGCCGGACTGTTCCACACCGCCATCCTGTTCCAGGACCAGCCCTCACTGGCCGCTACCATCGCAACGGCTGCCCAATACGAGCCCCGGGCGTTCGTTGGCAGCGCGGACCATCTGGTCAGCGAAGCCTTCTACTTCACCGACCCCGAAGGCAACGGCATCGAGCTTTACTATGACAAACCCCGTGAAACCTGGCAGTGGGACGGCAAGAACGTCGTCATGGACAACGTCGCCCTGCCGCCGCAAGGCTTCCTTCAGCAGCACCTGAGCGAAGAGGCCGTCACCGGCCAGCGCCAGGCAGCAGCCGGCGTCGGGCACGTCCACCTTCAGGTGGGTGACGTGGCAACCGCCGGAGACTTCTACGTCGGAACATTGGGATTCGAGCGGACCGCGGGTTGGCATGGCCAGGCGCTGTTCGTGTCCGCGGGTGGCTATCACCACCACATGGCCATGAACGTCTGGAACAGCCGGGGCGCCGGCCCCCGCAAGGACACCCTTGGGCTGGGGGAAGTATTGATCGAGGTTCCTTCCAGCGGGGACGTCGATGCCTTGGCGGACCGTTTGCGGGTGGCCGGGGTGCAGAACCATCACACAGGGGCTGAACTGCAGTTCGAAGATCCGTGGCGGAACCGGCTGCGGGTGGCCGTCCGATAGGCGGCATCCCGTGGGGGTGCCTGTCGGGGTCCCGCGCTGCACTAGGCTGGGCAGTGACGGTTCGGGACCCTGGTGGGCCTGCGCCGGACGTCCCGTCAGCACGAAGGATTGAGAGTACTTTCCATGGGCTTTGCCGAAATTTTTGTAGCCACCCACGACGAAGCACTCAAGCGGGCGGCAGCCCTGGGTAAAGGTGCAGATGCCGCTGGCCCCGCAGTCCGCATCAACGGCATTACCGACTTTGAGGTCGAACAGCTGGGCGACCTCGCCGGTCAGGCGGTCCATGCCGCAGGCGCCGACTACGAGCTCGCACTGGTGGACGTGACCAGTGACGCACTGCTTGGCGTTCCCGAAGCGATGGTGAGGGCACTGGCTGAATTGCTCACGTATGAGAGCGAGGGTGAAGCAAACGTCCTGGATGATGTCGCTGCCGCCTGGGCCGGGCAGGAGGACATGCCGTTCGACGCCGCGCAGTCCCGGCAGTACGTCCAGCAGCTGGCCGCCCTCGCCACGGACGTGGAGAAAACTGAGCGCGCCGGGCTTTACGTCTGGTCGGAATAGGCTGCCTCCAGACTGGAATGGGGCTCCGTCCGGGTGCTGGTGTGACCAAGAACTCACCGACCCGGACGGCCTGAGTCGTAATCTACCCGGGCATCTGGCACAATAGACAGGTACTCGATCGGTGCGGCCCCTCTCTCCGTGCTCGTATCTTGTCCTTCGAACCGTCTAGTATGGCCCGCCCCACGGGTGCAAAACGTCGGGTTCAACCCCGTTTCAGAAACAGGAGTGACCACAAAAGTGGCCGTAAAGATTCGCCTTAAGCGCTTCGGTAAGATGCGCGCACCGTACTACCGCATTGTCGTCATGGATGCCCGCGCCAAGCGCGATGGCCGTGCCATTGAAGAAATCGGCAAGTACCACCCCACCGAAGAGCCGTCGTACATCGAGGTCGCTTCCGAGCGCGCCCAGTACTGGCTTTCCGTTGGCGCCCAGCCGACTGAGCAGGTTGCTGCGATCCTCAAGATCACCGGTGACTGGCAGAAGTTCAAGGGCCTCCCGGGCCAGGAAGGCACCCTGAAGACGAAAGCTCCCAAGGAAGCTTTCGTAGCTCCGGAGAAGGGTTCCGTCATCATCCCGGAAGCCATCACCAAGAAGGCCAAGAAGGACGACGCTGCCGAGGCTCCGGCCGAGGCTGAAGCAGAGACCACCGAGGCTGAGTAAGTTGCTGGCAGAAGCGCTCGAGCACTTGGTCCGTGGGATCGTTGACAGCCCTGAGGATGTCAAGGTCAGTGCCAAGAACAACCGCCGTGGGGAGTCCCTCGAGGTGCGTGTTCACCAGGAGGACCTCGGACGGGTGATCGGCCGTCAGGGACGCACCGCACGTGCACTGCGCACTGTGGTTGCCGCCTTGGCTGGTGGCGAGCAGGTCAGGGTCGACGTCGTCGACACCGACCGCCGCCGGTAACGCGCTCAGCACTGCTTGTCTTAGATCCGGCCCCTTCACCGAATATGGTGGAGGGGCCGGATTGCTTTGTCCAACATTTCAGACCGTGGCTGCCCGGCGGCCGCGGGAACAACAGGAATTCAGAGGAACCCATGCAGCTCCAGGTGGCCCGGATCGGCAAACCCCATGGCATTCGCGGCGAGGTAACGGTGCAGGTACTCACTGACGCACCCGCAGAGCGCTTCGTCGCCGGAACCGAGTTCGTCGTGGAGCCCGCGTCTGCCGGACCCCTGACAGTCCGCAGTGCCAGGTGGAACAAGGACATCCTCCTGCTCGGATTCGAGGAGATCGCGGACCGCAATGCCGCCGAGGCCATCCGTGGCGCCAAGCTGTACATCGAAACCGAAGAACTCGACGACGAAGACGACGACGAGGGTTGGTACGAACACGAACTGGTTGGGCTGGAAGCGCGCGTTGGTTCACAGGTAGTTGGCAAGGTTGCAGCTCTGACGACGTTGCCCGTCCAGGACCTGCTGACGGTTACCACGGACGAGGGAAAGGAAATCCTGGTTCCCTTCGTCGACGAAATCGTTCCCGAGGTCAACATCGAGGACGGATACATCCTCATCACCCCGCCCGCGGGACTCTTTGAGCTCAACGACGATTCCTCCCCTGAAGCAAAGGATGCCGCGGGGGATGACGCCTGAATGAGGATTGATGTCGTCAGTATTTTCCCTGAATACCTTGCCCCGCTTGAGCTTTCCCTCATAGGCAAGGCGCGCCAGGATGGATTGCTGGAGCTTAACGTCCATGATCTCCGCAGCTTCACCACGGACAAGCACCGGACGGTGGATGACACACCGTACGGCGGCGGTGCCGGGATGGTCATGAAGCCGGAACCATGGGCGCAGGCCCTTGAGTCCGTTGCCGGAGAGCGCGAAGGTGCCAAGCCGGTCCTGATCGTTCCCTCACCTGCGGGGGAACGCTTCAACCAGGCGTTGGCCTACGAACTCGCTGAAGAAGAACAGCTGGTCTTCGCCTGCGGCCGCTACGAAGGCATCGATGAGCGGGTCATGGACTGGGCCGCGGATCACTTCACGGTGCGCCCCGTCAGCCTTGGCGACTACGTGCTCAATGGCGGCGAGGTAGCTGTCCTGGCCATGGTGGAAGCAATCGGACGACTTCTTCCGGGCGTGGTCGGCAACCCGGAATCCCTGATCGAGGAGTCCCACTCCGACGGCCTTCTGGAGTACCCGGTTTACACCAAACCGTCATCGTGGCGGGACCACAACGTGCCGGAAATCCTGCTCAGCGGCAATCATGGAAAGATTGCCCAGTGGCGCCGCCACGAGCAGTTCCGCCGCACCGCAGAGCGCCGGCCCGACCTCCTGGCGGATTTCGACGCCGGTGCGTTGAGCCGCGCCGACCGCAACGCCTTGTCGGAGCTCGGCTATGACGTGGTGGATGGACGCCTGCAGGCCAGGCACGGCGGCGACGCCGCCAACTAACGCAGCCTGCCGCCGTCGGGAGTTCCATTACCGCCAGTTGGCTGGATGGCTGCGCTTGTGGCAGAATTAACCCTTGTGTCTGCTGGGCTGACACCTGCCACAGGGGGAGTTCAGCCAACAGTCGGACAACCCGGTGACGCCAATCAGTGGCGGAACCGGACACCAAGAAACTTCGGCGGAGATTTCCGGCTGGCCTTCGGGCTGCGGGCTTGTTCGCCGTAACCCAAAGTGAATGACCTGTGGCGTTCACCAGGAGTGGATTAATGCATATCCTCGATAGCGTAGATGCAGCCTCGCTGCGTAACGATGTTCCTGAGTTCCGCGCGGGTGACACCCTCAAGGTTCACGTCAACATCATCGAAGGCAAGAACTCCCGTGTCCAGGTATTCCAGGGCTTCGTCCTTGGCCGCCAGGGCGACGGCGTTCGCGAAACCTTCACCGTGCGCAAGGTTTCCTTCGGTGTCGGCGTAGAGCGTACCTTCCCGGTACACTCCCCGATCATCGACAAGATCGAGGTCGTCACCAAGGGTGACGTCCGCCGCGCCAAGCTTTACTACATGCGCGCACTGCGCGGTAAGGCTGCGAAGATCAAGGAAAAGCGCGACTTCGCCAAGTAAGTCCTGCGACTTACGCAACGGGTCCAGGATTCGTGCCCGGTAGTTCCGGAGCAATCCGCAACGCAACAGGGATACGAGTCATGGACACATCAGAACGCCAGCCCCGGAAACAGGGCTGGCGTTTTGTTTTGCTCGCACTGGT
>Ga0153977_1000075_pt1 | contig 30597 bp, 30 predicted proteins | sample TSGA061MetaG_FD_104710 | JGI IMG/M metagenome (GOLD analysis project Ga0153977, IMG submission 104710) | Attine ant fungus gardens microbial communities from Georgia, USA - TSGA061 MetaG | ecosystem: Host-associated > Fungi > Mycelium > Unclassified | place: USA: Georgia, Yuchi Wildlife... | reverse complement strand
GTTGGCCAGTGCCACGGCGTAGCGCAGGGTGACGTTGGTCAGTGCGTACGTGGAGGTGTTCGGAACGGCGCCAGGCATGTTGGCAACGCAGTAGAAGATCGAGTTGTGGACCTTGTACGTCGGTTCCTGGTGGGTGGTGGGGTGCGTGTCCTCGAAGCAGCCGCCCTGGTCCACGGCGATGTCCACCAGAACCGAGCCCGGCTTCATGCGGGAGACGAGTTCGTTGGTGACCAGCTTGGGAGCCTTGGCGCCCGGGATCAGGACGGAGCCGATCACGAGATCTGCGTCGATGACTGACTTCTCGATCTCGTAGGCGTTGGAGGCGACGGTCTTCAGGCGGCCCTGGTAGAGGGCATCGAGTTCGCGCAGCCGGTTGATGTTGATGTCCATGATGGTGACATCAGCACCGAGGCCCAGTGCCATGGCGGCGGCGTTGGTTCCCGCAACACCGGCACCGAGGACAACAACCTTGGCCGGGCGGACGCCCGGTACGCCGCCCAGGAGGACGCCCTTGCCGCCGGCCGGAGCCATCAGCGAGGATGCGCCCACCACGACGGACAGGCGACCTGCGACCTCGGACATAGGGGCGAGCAGCGGAAGGGTGCGGCCTTCCTGCACGGTTTCGTAAGCGATGGCGGTGACGCCGGAGTTGATGAGCTCGGCGGTGAGTTCAGGTTCTGCGGCGAGGTGCAGGTAGGTGAAGAGGATCAGGCCCTTGCGGAAGCGGTGGTACTCCGCGGCGATGGGTTCCTTAACCTTCATGACCATGTCAGCGCGGCCCCACACGTCATCGGCTTCGTTGACGATTTCGGCGCCGGCGATCGAGTATTCCTCGTCGGTGATGCCCGAGCCGAGGCCAGCGCCGCGCTCAACCAGAACGGTGTGTCCGTGGGTGCGGAACTCGTGGACGCCGGCAGCCGTGATGGCTACGCGGAACTCGTTGTTCTTGATTTCTTTGGGGACGCCGATGATCATTTGCTGGCTCCATCGTTAGCGGCCTGTTCGGCCGAATTTTTGCTGCGGGCTGTGATTCCAGAATAAATCCGGCTGTGAGGCAGGCGACATGGATTCCCGGAAGCCTTGGGAGCAAAACCCCGGAAAATCAAGGGACTCAAGTCCCCAAGCTCGACATTTGTCGAGCACCAAGGCGTCAGGTGTCGCCTGCTGTTGGTACGCTTTGAAGGATGCAGCAGGACGTGGAACAGATCGTTGAACGGGTGGCCCTGAAGCTCGGCCGCGGGCTGTCCCTGGAGGACCTCGACGGCGTCCTCCTCGCCTACAGTTCCAACCAATCCCACGCCGACCGTGTCCGCGTGAACTTCCTCCTGAGCAAACGTGTCCCCAGCGACGTCAGCGCCTGGCAGCTCTCGCACGGCATCTCCACCGCGGTGCGTCCCGTGGTGGTTCCCGCCAACGACGAACTCGGGATGCTGGGCCGCGTCTGCGTGCCGCTTCTGGTCCGCGGTTTCCGCGTGGGCTACTTATGGGTGCAGCAGGATCTTGAGGAGCAAAGCGCGACGGCGATCCTCGCCCAGCTGCCCGGCGTCCGGGACGAACTGGACCTGCTGGCGGGCTTGCTCCTGGACTCGAACACGGCCGAGTCGGAATTCCGGCGCAGGCGTGAGCAGGAGTTCCTCACTGCCTGCAGTGGTGAATCGAATGCGGTGGCGGCTGTTGCGGGTTGGAAGGAAATCCAGGGCCGGGGTCCATGGCAACTGGTGACCATCCTGGACGCCGAAGGTGCCCGGTCCGACGTCGACCCCATTGCGGCAACCCTCACGCACCGTTCAGCCGCGCTGCAGTCCACCATCGGCGTGAATGCCGCGTTGTTCAGCGCCGGCACGGAAACCCACTCGGTGGTCCTGTTCCGGGAATCCGGGGGACGGGCTGACCATGCGCAGGTTCTGGTCCACTACCAACTTGAGCTCGCCAAACGTGCCGGCAGGACTGTGGACCGCGTCATTCTGGGGATCAGTGAGCCCTTCCAAGTCATCCGGCAGCTCGCAGGGGCGTACCGGCAGTCGAAAGTTGCCGCACAGGCAGCCGCCGTGGATGCCCGGCTGGGTGAGCTGGTGGACAGCCGATCCGTGGGGGTCTACCAGCTCTTTGACCGCCTGCTGGCTCCAGGCGGTTGGGATGACACCGGTTCGGTGTTCTTCCGGATTCTCGAGGACCAGGACAAGAACGGCGAGCTGTTGCCGGTGTTGGAGCTCCTCTACGACAACGACAGTTCCGTGCAGGACGTCGCTGCCAAACTCCACCTTCACCGGAGCAGCATCTACAACAGACTCGGGCGCATCCGCCAACTCATCGGGGCTGATCCGTTGAACGGCGCCATTCGGCTCGAGTTGCACGCTGCCCTCAAGGCGCGGCGCTGGGCCGGAAGACCGCGGATCTGAGTACTTACCGGAAGAAACAGGCAACAAACAGGGCAGGCATCCACGCGGGTGCCTGCCCTGCTTGTCGCTCTTGCTTCAGCAGCGCCTCAGGAGCGCTTCAGCCGCTGGCAACTCCAGCGGCCCATCCGGCGTCGGAATGTGGCCGTCCGGCTGCTGCTGCAATACCGGCCGTGCCATCCGGTGTGCACGGTGGTGCGGGGCAACCGGGTGCTCACTGCAATGCCTTCTGGGCGGCGTCAAGGAGCGATTCCAACGTGGACGCCTGCGGCTTCGGGGCGGTGCCTGTGTTGGGGCCGCCGGTTGGCTTGGGCTTGGACGTCGGGGTCTCCGTCGGAGTGGGCGTCGGGGTCGGCGTGGGACTGGTGGTCGGTGTGGTGGTGGGCGTCGGCGTTGCTGTTGCCGGCGGAGTGGTGATCGTGTCCGAGGGAACGTCGGACGGAGCCGGTGCGGGCGCAGGCTGGGCGGGAGTCGGGGTGGTCGCCGCGGGGGACGGCGCTGCGGCTGCCGGGGCTGCCGCCGAGGGGACCCAGACCGGCGCCGCGAGCGAAACGTGCGGCGAAGGAACCGACGACGGCGTCACCGCGGCAGGTGCCTCCGGTACCGTGGCCGGCTGGCCGGGCTGGGACGACGCTGAACCCGATGAGGACGGGGAGGAAGCTGTTGTGTAGGAAGCCCGGGGCGCCGGGTTTGCCGACCCTGTTTGGCGGTCCTCGCCTTGGCCGCCGCTGGCTTCGTGGGCTGGAGTTTCCTGGCCGAAGAACGGTAGCTCCAAGGCCTGCCCCAGGCCCCCGGCAGTCAGTACAAGGCCCAGCGCTCCGGCAACCACTGCCATGCGCTGGCTCATGTGCTTCACCGACGCGGCTTTCCGCAGGACGGCCTGGGGTTCGCGGCCAAAGGAGGACGCCGCACTGTACCCGGTTGCGGAGACGGGCGCCGGAGTCTTGACGCGCCTCGCTGGAACAGCGGTGGCTTCCTCGTGGACTGCAGCAACCGGAATGGCCGCGGTAGCTGGTTCGGGCCGCGCTGCGGCGGTGGGCCGAACGCTTTCGATGGGCTGGACGTTTTCGGTCGGCCGGACCACGGGAATAGCTGATGTCGGAGGGCCGGGCGTCGTCGACGCCGGAGCGGCGGCCCGGGCAGCTTCGACAACCGGAATCGCTGCTGTTGCCGGCTCCGGAAGGGCGGGCGCTGTCTTCAGTTCGGCCGGCTCGATGACGGCCCTTGCCGCCCGTTCCCGCTCAGCGGCACGGGCCGCAGCGCGCGTGGTGGGGGCTGCTTGGATTGGTGCGGCTACGGTGGGGATCGCAGCGGTGGCGGGTTCCGCTTGGGTGGGATTCGCTGTGGCTGGTTCCGGGAATCCGCTGGCTTGGGCCCGACGGCGTCCGGTTGGCTTGGTGCGCTCGCGCTCGAGTTGCGCGCGGCGTGGGTTATCCATGGTTGGGGACATGGTTTTGCCTCTCAACGCCTGCGAGGTTAGCTGTCGGGTTCGGACGAGGCCGTCCGGCCGCGCGTGGCGGCTTCACCCCAAGGGCTTGCGGAGAAAACAAGCCCGGGAAACTGTGGGTCCCCCGTCTCTGCCGCGGGTCTGGCGGATCCTGGAATGCGGCAGAGCCCGGCGTCAATCCAGAAGCGGCCCAGCGGAGATCGGGTCGCCCTACGACCGTACAGGAGCCGGAAAGTAAAGTCACATTAATGTAACGGGCGGTAGGTCTGCTCCTGCGGGAGGCTCCTACCGCTTAGGCTTCGGGGCCGGTGCGGGAGCGGGAAGTTCGTGCTCGATTCTCTGGACTTGGTGGGCTTGATGTGTGGCAGGGCGGAAAACTTCGTCCGCTATGCCCAGCATGCCTCCGGCTGCGGCACGCCGGACGCCGCGCTTGTTTCCCCGCGCGATCCAGTACCAAAGTCCCGCCAGGAGCGCCGGAACTCCGAGGACGGCTGCCAACACGGCCAAGATATCCATCGCCTAAGACTAGCTTCGGAGGAAAGCGGCAGGTAGAACATAGACCTATGGACCTCCCTGTGATGCCGCCTGTTTCGCCCATGCTCGCCAAGTCCGTCCCGTCGATTCCCGAGGTTGGGCATTACGAACCCAAGTGGGATGGCTTTCGGACCATCGTCTTCAAGGATGGCGACGAGATCATCCTCGGCAGCCGCAACGAGAAGCCCATGACGCGCTATTTTCCGGAGCTTGTGGAGGCCCTGAAGCAGAACCTCCCGGACAAATGCGTGATCGACGGCGAGATCGTCCTGATCGAGGGCAACAGGCTTGAGTTTGAGGTGCTGCAGCAGCGGATCCACCCTGCGGACAGCAGGGTACGGATGCTCGCGGAGAAGACGCCGGCCTCGTTGGTGGCGTTCGATATCCTCGCGCTGGGTGATGAAAACCTGATGGACAGGCCGTTTTCCGAGCGTCGTGCCGCCTTGGAACGTGCTCTGGCCAAGGCTGAGCCGCCCATCTACGTGACTCCGGCGGTGACGGAGCTGCAGCGGGCGCAGGAATGGTTTGTGCAGCTCGAAGGCGCAGGCCTGGACGGGATCCTGTCCAAGCCCCTGGACGGTGCCTACCAGCCCAACAAGCGGGTGATGTTCAAGACCAAGCATGAACGCACGGCCGATTGCGTTGTGGCCGGATTCCGCTGGCACAAGACGGCGAAAGTTGTGGGGTCAATGCTGTTGGGTCTTTATAACGACGCCGGCCGCCTCCAGCACGTGGGGGTGGTGGCCTCATTCCCCATGGCACGGAGGGAGAGCCTCGTGGCCGAACTCGAACCCTACACGGTGGATCTCGGCGAACACCCGTGGGGTGAGTGGGCAAACCAGGACGAGGCCGCCGGTGGGTCCAGGATGCCCGGAGCCCAGAGCCGCTGGAGCGCAGGGAAGGACTTCTCCTTTGTGCCCCTGCGCCCCGAACTGGTGATCGAGGTGGCCTACGACTATATGGAAGGCGACCGGTTCCGCCATACGACGCAGTTTCGTCGCTGGCGGCCGGACCGCACCCCGGAGAGTTGCACGTACTCGCAGCTTGAGGAGCCTGCGGAGTACGACCTCGGGGAGATTCTGAGTCTCCCGTAGCCGGTTGGGACGCGAGCTACTCCTCGTGCCCCTGGTCGCTGCTCATGCTGCCCTCGGCCGGAGGGGTTTCTCCCGGCGGTACGCCGCCGCCTGGCTCGAGGCCTGTGATGTTTCCATCCAGGGGGTCGGGGTTGGCCGAGGAAGCGGGGTCGTCGTCCTCGTCCTGGCGCATGTCCGGATCTTCGTGGATGCTGTCCGCTTCGGCGGTGGTGTCGATGGGTCCGTCAGCGCCGCTCACGCCGAACGTCCGGGGATCGTCTTCCGGGTCATAGCTGGTCATGGTCAGCCCCTTCGTAAGTAAGCTTACTAATTCACTTGCTTCGTCAGCCTAGCCGGGACCGGCCACGCCAACAAGGCCGCCCGCAAAGGTGCCCCCGCCGGCGTGGTGTCCGGCAGGAGGGTCACATGGGTGATCAGCGGTGCCGGGTGGTGGCGTTGACGAAGCTGCGGATAGCATCCGCCACGGCCTTGGGCCGCATGTGCTGGGCAACGTGTCCGACGCCGGGAATTTCCACCAGGCGCCCCTGCGCTACCGCCCGCGAAAGCCTCAGGGACCAGTCCGGCCCCGCAACCTGGTCCCGGCTTCCCCGGAGGACCAGCACCGGGACAGTTATCCGGGACAATCGGTCCAGTGTGGGGTACTTCATCATCACGGGCAGTTCGGTGACGTACCAGCGTGGTCCGCAGCGGAAGTAGTCTCCGATGACGATCCAGTTGGACGAGGGACTCTCGCGGAGGATGCCATCCAGCGTCAGGGCGATCGATTGCCGCATGACGTTTTTATGCCGGGAATCCACAACCGGCCCCATGAGCACAAGTTGCCGCACGCATTCGGGCCGGTGCAGTGCAGCCTCGATGGCGAACTGCACCCCCATGGAGTGGCCTACCAGAACGTAGGAGTCGACGCCGCGGGATGCCAGGGCCTCGGCAATGAAGGCACCGTAGTCCTCCACCTGGAGTTGACTGCCGGGACGTGGAGTGCCGGCGAAGCCCGGCAGGTCGAAAGAATACGTGGGCGCTGCTGCCGCCAGGATGGCGTGCAGGCGTGCCAGGTAGCGATGGGAAACACCAATGCCGTGGATCAGGATGTAGGCGGGCTGGTCGTCGGGATCAGTGCCAGGTTCAGGGGACCCCTCTGTCCAGAGGATCCGTCCGGTAAGGCCACGGACTTCGACGTCGGCGGACAGCAGTGCGCTCATGCGGGACACGCCAAGGAAAGGAAGCTTGAAGCCATACAGCTATTGAACAGCATGCTGTTGGTTTCGGAGGGCTCGCCAGTGCAGGCTAGTCCCGCGCGGCGTCGTCCGATTCGCTGGAGTCGGCCGGCCGCGCATCAGCTGCCCTGGCAGCGTCAGCCGCCTCCCGGCGTCGTGCGATTTTCGATTCGGTCCACATGGTCACCGCCACGAACACCGTGCACGCGAACATGAAGGTGGCCACAAAGTTCAATCCCATGGCTGAGCCCAAGGGTATGGCAAGGGCCAGCGCAGCCAAACCGGCCACGATATGCCACCCTTTGAAATTGCCCACCGATCAAGCGTAACCCCGGGCTTTACACGTCCCCGCCTGTTGGCTGGGATCGTTGCTTGATCCTTATCACTCGGACGCTTTCAGTCGCTTTCCCCGGCGTCCGCAGCGGCGGATTCGGCCTGCTTTTTCTTCTGGGTTTCCAGCCAATCCATGATCGCAGCCTGGCGGATCCGGCGATGCGTTCCCCGGTACTCCACCGGAATCTCGCCGCGGTCGGTCATGTTCCGCAAATAGGTGTGCGAGATCCCGGCAAGCTCCGCTGCCTGCGAAGTCGTGAGCATTTCCTCCACGCTGCTGACGGTCACCGTTTCGCCCCTGCCCAGCCTCGCAAGGAGATCGACGACGGCGTCCCGCGCCTGATCGGGCAGACGGTGGACCGTGCCATCCACGAAGACAGTGATGTCGTCACTGTCGTTGAGGGAGCGCGCCAGATTCCGGGCGTCATCGGCGGGGAGACCCGCTGTGACGCGGGGAGCTATCAATGCCATGGCAGAAGCCTAGCCTGAGGCGTGAAGGAAGAACTTACTCCGCGTCCAGATCCGTTTCCAGCAGCTTCACCAGTGCGTCCAACGCGGCTTCTGCGCCGTCCCCCTCGGCCCGCAGCACCACCACGTCACCCTTGGCGGCGCCGAGGGTCATGAGCGAGAGGATGCTGGCAGCGTCCATCGCTTCGTCCTCGGGCTGGCCCTGCATGGCGATGGTAACGTCCACCGGCTGCTCGCCCGCTGCCTCGGCGAACAAGGCGGCGGGGCGGGCGTGCAGTCCGGAGCGGCTGGCTACGGTTGCTGTGCGTTCTGGCATTGTTTCTCCTTGCGTTGGTGCGGGAAGGTTTAGAGGCCGAGTTCTTCGAGCACGGGCAGCTTGGCGCGGACCCAGTCGCGCGCCTCCGTGGCGCTGGGGGCGGAAAGGGCCAGACGGGCGAGTTCCTGGGCCTGCTCCAGCGTGACGGTCTTCAGTACGGTCCCGACGGCGGCCAACGAGCGCGCGGTCATGGACAGTGTGGTGACGCCCAGACCGGTAAGGACGACGGCGAGGGCCGGGTCCGCGGCTGCCTCGCCACAGACACCCACGGGCTTGGCGGTGCCCTCCCGGCCGGAGCCTTCCTGTGCCGCACCTTCGACGGTAAGCTGCACCAGCCGCAACACTGCGGGCTGCCAGGGGGTGTTCAGGTCCGCGAGGGGGCCCAGCTGGCGGTCCGCGGCCATGGCGTACTGGGTGAGGTCGTTGGTGCCCAGGGACGCGAATCCGACTTCACGCAGTACAGTTGCGGCCGTCAGTGCAGCGGAGGGAACTTCCACCATGACACCCGGTGTCTGGATTCCTGCGGCCGCGCAGAGCGAGGCAAAGCGTCCCGCCTCGGCAGCGGTGGAGATCATGGGGGCCATGACCCACACGTCGGCCTCGGACTCCGAAGCCGCCCGGGCGATCGCCTCGAGCTGGCGTTCCAGGACGCCCGGTGTGGTGAAGTCGGTGCGGTAGCCGCGGACGCCCAGTGCGGGGTTGGGCTCGGTGGCGTCAGTGAGGAACGGGAGGGGCTTGTCGGCGCCGGCGTCCAAGGTGCGGAGGACTACCTTCTTGCCCGGGAAAGCGTCGAATACGGCCTTGTAGGCGGCAGCCTGCTCGTCCACTGAGGGCTCGGTGTCGCGCTCCAGGAAGCAGAATTCGGTGCGGAACAGGCCAACGCCCTGGGCGCCCAACCCGGCAGCGGCAACCGCGTCCTTCGCTCCGCCCACATTGGCCAGAAGCGGGACCAGGTGGCCGTCCGCCGTCGTACCGTTTCCGTCGAAAGCCGCCAGGGTGGCGGAAGTTTCCGCCCATGCGGTGGCAAGCGCGCGCTGTTCGTCAGTCGGCTCCACGGCCACGAAACCGGCAGCGCCATCCACGTACACCTCCGAGCCGTCGGCAATCCCGTCCACTCCGTGGGCCGCAACCACGGCGGGCAGGCCAAGGGAGCGCGCGATGATCGCCGTGTGGGACTGGGGTCCGCCGCCGGAGGTCACCAGTGCCAGGACAACTGCGGGATTCAGGGTCGCAGTGTCGGCGGGAGCGAGGTCCTCGGCTACCAGGATGAAGGGGGTTTCAGAGGAAGGAATGCCGGGAGCAGGGACACCGCGGAGTTCGGCAACGATGCGGGCGCGTACGTCCAGGACGTCGGTGGCGCGCTCGGCCATGTAGCCGCCCAGGTTGTGCAGCATTTCGGAGACGGACGCACCGGCTTCCCAGATGGCCCGTTCGGCGGAGGTTCCGGCGTTGATGAGTTTGCCCGCCGATTTCAGCAGCATGGTGTCTTTGGCCATCAGGGCGGTGGCCTCAAGGACAGCCTTGCCGTCGCCGGAAGCGGTGTCCGCGCGCGCCTTGAGCTCGTCATGGACCGCTTGCGCGGCTGCCTTCAGGCGGACGACGGCGTCTTCCGGGCTGATTCCCTCGGCCAACTTTTCGCCCGACGGCGGTTCGCCCACCGGCTTGGGCATCTGGCGGACAGAACCGGTGATGCGGCCAGGGCTTACCCCAACTCCTTGGAAATTCTGCACTGAATCCTCTGTTCCTGCTTGTTGTTTCAGACCCGTCGGCGACGGCACCGGGAGCCTCTGTAGCCAGCCTACAAAATTCCTTTGTGAGCCACTTCATATAGCAACGCTATAGGTGCTAGGGTAGCGGTTATGAGTTTCGATGACCAGCTTCCGCCTAAAATTCGGTTGCTTCGCGCAGCGGCCGAATTGCTGGCGAATTCGGAGGGGTCAGCGGTCTCAACGCGCCAGATCACCAAGCTTGCCGGGGTCACGGCGCCCACGCTCTACCACCACTTTGGTGACAAGGAAGGACTGTTCGACGCCGTCGTATCAGCAGGCTTCGAAGAGTACGTGGCAGGGGAGCGGGACTTTGCGCCATCCGGGGAGCCTTTGGAAGACGTCCGGCGGATGTGGGACAACCACGTCCAGTTCGGGCTGACCCAACCCCATCTGTACCTGGTCATGTTCGGCAACATCAGGCCGGAAAGCCGCCCGGCAATCGTGGCCGATGCCGAAGCGCTTCTGGAAGAAATGCTGAACAAGGCCGCCATCGCCGGTCAGATCAACGTGCCGCCCCGCGAAGCGGCACGCAGCATCCTGGCGGCCAACGTGGGCGTCACGCTCATGTTGATCGCCGAACCGGTGGAAGAACGGAACCTCGAGCTCTCAACGATGACCCGGGATTCCATGATTTTTGCCGTCTCCACGGAAACCGCCCGTGGCGCCGCAGCGGACGACTCGGGTAAGTCGTCGGTAGTTGTTGCGGCAATCGCCCTGAATGCGGCACTGCAGGCCTCGCATTCGGACCAACTTTCCAGCTCTGAACTGAAGCTTTTCCTGGAATGGCTTCACCGCATTTCCAGCAGCTCCTAGCTGCTCTCTCTCGATCTCTATATCGACTGACCCCGCGCCGCCGCGGGAAACACGTTAGGAATTCACATGGCAACAGAGACAGTTGCGAAGCCCCGCACCAGCGCCCGCGTTGGCGTCCAGAAGTTCGGAACATTCCTGTCCGGCATGATCATGCCCAACATTGGCGCCTTCATCGCCTGGGGCCTCATCACCGCCCTGTTCATTGAGAAGGGCTGGATTCCGGTCCCGGAACTCGGGGGCTACGGCACCAACGCCGATGGCGTTGCCAACGTGGGCCTTGTAGGCCCCATGGTCAACTACCTGCTTCCGCTTCTCATTGCCTACACCGGTGGCCGGATGGTCTATGACGTCCGCGGTGGCGTGGTGGGTGCCATCGCCACAATGGGCGTGATTGTCGGCACAGGAATTCCCATGTTCATCGGGGCCATGATCATGGGTCCGCTGGGTGGCTGGACCATGAAGAAGATCGACAGCATCTGGGACGGCAAGATCCGGCCCGGCTTCGAAATGCTGGTCAACAACTTCTCCGCCGGTATCTGGGGCGGAATTCTGACCCTGCTCGGGTTCTACGGCCTGACCCCCGTGGTCAAGGCCTTCACCGCCGGTGCGGGCTCCGTGGTCCAGTTCCTGGTGGACAACGGCCTGCTGCCCCTCACCAGCATCTTCATCGAGCCAGCCAAGGTGCTCTTCCTCAACAACGCCATCAATCACGGTGTGCTTACCCCTCTGGGCATCCAGCAGTCGCTGGACCAGGGCAAGTCCATCCTGTTCCTGCTGGAGGCCAACCCCGGCCCTGGCCTGGGCATCCTGCTGGCCTACATGTTCTTCGGCCGTGGCGCTGCACGCGCATCCGCTCCCGGTGCTGCCATCATCCACTTCCTGGGCGGCATCCACGAGATCTACTTCCCGTACGTGCTGATGAAGCCCATCCTCATCCTTGCTGCCATCGGCGGCGGCATGACGGGCATCGCAACGCTGGCGATCACCAACTCCGGACTCGTGGCGCCTGCCGCTCCCGGCTCCATCATTGCCGTCATAGCCCAAACCTCGCGTGACAGCTATGTGGGCGTGATCCTCGCAGTGGTGCTTGCCACCACGGTGTCCTTCCTGATCGCCTCCCTGATCCTGCGCACCTCCAAGAACAAGGGCGACGACGACCTCACTGAAGCCACATCCCGCATGGAAGCCATGAAGGGCAAGAAGAGCTCGGTCTCCTCCGCTCTGGTGGGCGACAGGGCAGCAGCGCAGGGCGAAGGTACCGTCCTGACCCGTCCGGTCCGGAACATCGTCTTCGCCTGCGACGCCGGCATGGGCTCAAGCGCCATGGGTGCCTCGGTCCTGCGCAACAAGATCAAAGCGGCCGGTTTCCCGGACGTCAAGGTCACCAACTCGGCCATCGCCAACCTGAGCGATACCTTCGACGTCGTGGTCACCCACCAGGACCTCACTGAACGCGCACAACCACGCACGTCCAGCGCAGTGCACTACTCGGTGGACAACTTCATGAACAGCCCGCGCTACGACGAAATCGTCGAACTGGTCAAGGCAAGCAACAGCGAGGGCACAGCGGCGGCTGCTGCTCCGGCAGGCGCAGAGCCCGCTGCAGCAGCCCCGGCCCATGGTGCGCATGCCGCCGAACCGGCTGCCGCCGTCGAAGGTAAAGGCGTCCTGCTCCGCGACAGCGTGATCCTGAACGGAACGGCAGCCGACCGCGACAGTGCGATTGATGAAGCCGGAAAGCTGCTGCTGGACCGCGGTGCCGTGGACGTGAGCTACGTCCACGCCATGCACGAGCGGGAGGAATCCGTGTCCACCTACATGGGCAGCTTCCTGGCCATTCCGCACGGCACCAACGATGCCAAGGAGCACATCAACCACTCGGCCGTGTCCATCATCCGGTACCCGGAGGGCATCGACTGGGGCGGCAAGCAAGTGAAGTTCGTGGTCGGCGTCGCCGGCATCAACAACGAACACCTCCACATCCTGTCTTCCATCGCCAAAATCTTCACCAACAAGGCCCAGGTTGCCCAGTTGGAGCAGGCAACCACGGTGGATGAAGTCCTGGAGCTGTTCGGAAAGGTCAACGCATAGTGAAGGCAGTCCATTTTGGGGCAGGCAACATCGGGCGGGGCTTCGTGGGGCTGCTGCTGCACGAAGCCGGGTATGAGGTGGTATTCGCCGACGTCGCTGATGCACTCATCAGCCAGCTCGCATCCGCGGACTCCTACGACGTCCATGAGGTAGGCGAAAACCCGGCGGTCAAGACCGTTAGGGGCTTCCGCGCCTTGAACTCGGCAACGCAGGAAGACGCTGTAGTGGAGGAAATCTCGACGGCGGATGTGGTCACCACAGCAGTGGGGCCGCACATCCTGAAGTTCGTGGCGCCGGTGATCGCCCGCGGACTGGCCGCCCGGCCCACGGACCTCCCGCCGCTGCAAATCATGGCCTGCGAGAACGCGATCAACGCCACGGATCTCCTGCACACGGAGATCCGGGCAGCGTGGGACGATTCCGCCGGTGACCTGGACGCCGTCGCGGTTTTTGCCAACACCGCAGTGGACCGCATCGTGCCCAACCAGGCGCCGGGCCAGGGCCTGGATGTCACGGTGGAGACGTTCTACGAGTGGGTCATTGACCGTACGCCGTTCCAGGGCAACGCCCCGGCCATCCCGGGGGCGACGTTCGTGGACGAGCTGGGACCGTACATCGAGCGGAAACTGTTCACGGTGAATACCGGCCACGCTTCGGCGGCGTACTTCGGCTACGGTGCAGGGCTTGAGAAGATCTCCGATGCCATGGCCGATCCCGGCGTAGCCGCGAAGGTCCGGGCCGTGCTGGAGGAAACCAAGGAACTCCTGGTGGCCAAGCACGGGTTCGTGGAGGCCGAGCAGGAAGCGTACGTCCAGAAGATTCTGTCCCGCTTCACCAACCCGCACCTGCCGGACACCGTTGTGCGGGTGGGCCGTGCACCGCTGCGCAAGCTGGGCAGGCACGAGCGTTTCGTGGGCCCGGCCGCTGAACTGGCCGAGCGAGGAGTCACCCCGGTGGCCCTGCTCGAGGCAATGTCGGCGGCCCTCCGTTTTGACGATGGAGCCGATGACGAAGCCGTGGAGCTGGCAAATATGCTCTCCGAACTGGACGCGGCCGCCGTCGTCGAACGCGTCACGGAACTGGCACCGACGCACCCGCTGTTCCCGGCAGTCCTGAAATTGGTGGAGGACCGCCAGGCGGAGCAGTAAGCAAGAGCAAGCAGGCTCTCTCGAGTTGAGGGCGAGGTCACTCATCGTCAGCTCGGGGGAGCCTTCGCGCGACCTGGGGCACCAGCTCCAGAGGTTTCAATCCGGCCGGGCTTCAGTCGATTCCGTGAGGAGCACCCAGATGGCTGGAAATGAAATGAATTACGAGGCGTTGGCGCAGCGTCTGAGCGACCCGGACACTGAAGTTCGCGGGAGGGGCGCGGCCCTGCATGGAGACAAGGCTGCTGAAGCGGGCAGGTCTTTCCTGTTGCGTGAGTTCGGCAGCGAAGAGGTTTTGGAGGCGGCCCTCCGTCCTGGGCGACCCAAGGTGGGCCAGAAAGAGTCTGCCGGTCCGTCTCCAACTGTGCGTGGACGAATTTCCGAGAAAGAGTTCAAAGCATTCAGCGACCTGATGGTAGAGACTGGGAAGGGCCAAAGTGCCCTAATCCGTGAGGCTGTTCACCTTCTGCTGCAGCGGCACGACAAACTCGCCAGCTGACGCTGACTCACGTCGGGACCCCCTTAAAGGCCCGACGCCGGGCACCCGAGGTGGGTGCCCGGCGTCGGGCTTTCTTACTTAAGGGTCAGCGCGCTGCCGCGGTTTCCGCTTCCGACATCGCCTTCCATTCGGCCACGCGGGCCTGGTGGAGCGGGGACTTGCGAACCACGGCGTAGGCCACGCCGAGGATGGCGAACCAGATGGGTGTCACCAGAAGGGCCGTGAGGGTATCCGGCTGGGTGGTCAGCGCCCAGACGAGGAACGCGAAGAACGCGAACACCACCCACACCATCGGGATACCGCCGGGCATTTTGAAGGGTGAGGCCGCGTGCTGCTCGGGGCGGCGCTTCCTGTACACGAGGTAGCTGGCCAGGATGATGGACCACACGAACATGAAGCAGACCGCGGACACCGTGGTCACCATGTCGAACGCGACGCCAACGTCCTTGCCCGCGTAGAGGAGCGCGACGCCGGCCAGCAGCAGGACGCAGGAAAGGAACAGGGCGTTCTGGGGTACTTTGCGGCTGGAGAGCCTACCGAAGAGCTTGGGTGCGTCGCCGTCGTTGGCAAGGCCGTACACCATGCGGGAGGTGGAGTAGATGCCCGAATTGGCCGAGGACATGGCAGAGGTGAGCACCACCAGGTTCACCACGGTGGCTGCCATGCCCAGGCCGGCCAAGGAGAACATGGCGATGAACGGGCTCTGGCCTGCCTTGAATTCAGTCCACGGTGTGACCGACATGAGGATGATGAGGGCGCCTACGTAGAAGAGCATGACGCGCAGGGGAATGGCGTTGATGGCCCGGGGCAGGTTGTGCTCCGGGTTCTTGGTTTCTGCAGCGGCAGTACCCACGAGTTCAATGCCCACGAACGCGAACACGGCGATCTGGAAACCGGCTACGAAGCCCATGAATTCCTTGGGGAAGAAACCGCCGTGGCTCCACAGGTTGGTGAAGCTGGCGGTGCCTGCGTTGGACTGGAAGCCGGTGAAGATCATCACCAGGCCCACCACGATCAGCGCCACGATGGCGACGATCTTGATGAGCGCGAACCAGAACTCGGTCTCGCCGAAGGCTTTGACTGTGGGCAGGTTCAGGAGGAGCAGGATGATGATGGTGGCCATGCCCGGGATCCACAGCTGGATTCCCGGCCAGAGCTCGTTGGCGTAACCTGCGATGGCGATGACGTCAGCAACGCCGGTGACTACCCAGCAGAACCAGTATGTCCAGCCGGTGAAGAAGCCGGCCCACGGGCCCAGGAGGTCGCCCGCGAAATCGCTGAAGGATTTGTAGTTCAGGTTGGACAGCAGGAGCTGGCCCATGGCGCGCATTACGAAGAAGAGCATGAAGCCGATGATCATGTACACGAAGATCACGGAGGGCCCGGCAACCGAGATGGTCTTGCCGGAGCCCATGAACAGGCCGGTTCCGATGGCGCCGCCGATGGCCAGAAGCTGGATGTGGCGGTTGCTGAGCGAGCGTGAGAGGTGGGGCTCGCTGTCCCTGCTGGAGGCGCGGAGCTGCCCCTGTGTTGTCTGGTCGGACATTAGTTCAAGAACCCTTCGGATGAACCGTCAGAATAGTGACGGCCGTTACAAATCTGTTCGATAAAGCTATAGCTAATGTCTGAGCAATGGCCAATCGGTCTGCATGGCGAAAGCTCTCTACCGGAACGGCGTATGTCACCGATTACAGTTCCGGCACGCTTACTAAGCGGGGGTACGGTTTCCGCCACGATTACCGTGGGGCAGGACCCTCAAGGTGTGACGGTGGATCCGTTGACTCACACCGTTTACGTGGCCAACTGACCACCCACGCGGTCTATGCGGCGGGCGGTGACGGGAAAGTCTGACTCGGGTGGCACCACCGCCAGCAAGTAATCATAAGAGCACACTTTCAGCCTTCGTTTGAGAAGTCAGCCACCGGTGTTTACAAGCCTGTCAATTTGAGTTCCATCAGCTAGATAGGATGCCTGGATGGCTACTTCAAATAGATCGCCGATGACCCGCCAGGGCCGCATGCAGAGAGTACTTGGGCTGGCATTCTGTGTGTCGATGGTGGGCCTATTGGCTTCGATCTTTCTTACTGGCGGGAACCCGCTTTTCCCCGGCATATCAGGTCCACTGCTGGTGCTGTTCTTCTTCCTGGCTGCGGCTGCCAGCGTCATCGGACTGGCTGTTACCAAGGTGAAGCGAACTACGAAGGAAGCCTCAGGCAGGGGATAAACGGTCTGCATGGCGAAAGCTCCCTTGTGGAAAAGGGAGCTTTGGCCGATGGTTTGTCCTGGGTTTCAGAACACGGGCCGCTAGGCGATCTGCCGCTTATACGCCGCCGTCGCGAAGGCATAGGCGACGACGAGGATCCCCAGGCACCAGGCCAGGGCTACCCAGATGTCGCCACCAACAGGACGTTGGGCGAACAGGTCCTGGACGGTGTTCACAATCGACGTCACCGGCTGGTTCTCGGCGAACCAGCGGACCGGGCCCGGCATGGTTTCCGTCGGAACGAACGCCGAGCTGATGAACGGCAGGAAGATCAGCGGGTAAGAGAATCCGCCGGCACCGTCCACTGACTTCGCGGAGAGGGCCGCAATGATGGCGATCCATGTCAACGCGAGTGTGAACAGCGCCAGGATTCCCGCAACTGCCAGCCAATCCAGTACATTCGCCGAAGTCCTGAACCCCATGAGCAGCGCAACTCCGACGATGATCACCAGCGACAGCCCGTTGGCCACCAACGATGTCAGGACGTGTGCCCACAGGACCGAGGAGCGCGCGATCGGCATGGACTGGAACCGCTCGAAGATGCCGCCCTGCATATCCGTGAAAAGACGGACCGCCGTGTATGCGATGCCCGAAGCGATGGCTATCAGCATGATGCCCGGGAGCAGGTAGTTGACGTAGTTTTCAGTGTCGGTCCTGATGGCACCGCCAAATACGTAAACGAACAGCAGCATCAGGGCAATCGGTGTGATCGCGGTGGTGATGATGGTGTCCACGCTGCGGAAGATGTGCCGCATGGAACGGCCCAGCAGGACCGAGGTATCTGCGAAGAAATGGGTGTTCATGACCTGTCCTTTACTGGCTCGCTGGTTCCGGTGTTTCCCACGAGTGCCAGGAAGATGTCCTCCAGGCTTGGCTGCTTTTCCACGTATTCCACCTTGGCCGGCGGCAGCAGCCGCTTCAGCTCCTGGAGCGTGCCATTGGCGATGATGCGTCCCTCATGAAGGATGGCTATGCGGTCTGCCAGCTGTTCGGCTTCGTCGAGGTACTGGGTGGTAAGCAGGACTGTGGTGCCCCTGTTGGCAAGGTTCTTGACGATCTGCCACACCTCCAGGCGGGCTTCGGGATCGAGCCCGGTGGTGGGCTCGTCCAGGAAGATCACCTTCGGATCGCCGATCAGGCTCATGGCGATGTCCAGCCGGCGACGCATGCCGCCGGAGTACGTTGCCACTTTGCGGGAACCGGCATCTGTCAGGCTGAACTGTGCCAGCAACTCATCCGCGATCTGGCCCGGATTCTTCAAGTGCCGCAGTTTCGCCACGAGAACCAGGTTTTCCTTGCCGGTCAATACCTCGTCCACTGCGGCGAACTGCCCGGTGAGGCTGATGGACTGCCTCACCTGCAGTGACTCCGTTGCGACATCAAAACCCTCGACGGCGGCCTGCCCGCCATCCGCTTTGAGCAGCGTGGACAGAATCTTCACCATGGTGGTCTTGCCGGCACCGTTGGAGCCGAGAAGGGCGAAGATGCTGCCGGACGCTACGTCGAAATCCACTCCGCGGAGTACCTGGAGATCCTTGTAGGACTTCTCTATACCCTGTACGCGGATTGCCGTTGTGGTCATGACTCCGCCTCTTTCGCCTTGTCGATTGCCTTGTTGAGGCGGTCACGTTCCTTGTCGATCCAGCGCTTTCCGCCGTATGCCTGCGCGAAGGTCTCGGCGAACTCGATCGGATCTTCGCCCACCATTTCGCTCACGGGGGTTCCGTCCAGCGCCGCGCGTTCCCACAGGTCTGCCAGGTCTGTGAACATCTGCACCATGGTGTCGCCTTCAGTGACTCCGCCGTAGTACATCAGGTATCGGTTGAAGGCGGTCGCGACGCTGAGGTAGGGCTCAGGCAGGGCATCCATACGGGCCTTGGCTTGCTTGTACTGCTTCTTCTGTTCGAGTGATCCGGTGACCAGTTCGATCCATTTTGCTGCCATGTTATTTTCCTTCCTTGCGGAGTTCTTCAATCCGTTCGGACAAGAAGCTCCAGGTGTTCCAGAATTCGTTCAGTTCGTTTTCGCCCTGCGCGTTGAGCGTGTACACCTTGCGGGGCGGCCCTTTTTCGGACGGTCGCTTCTCAACGTCCACCAGCCCCTTTTGTTCGATCCTTACCAGCAGTGCGTACACGGTGCCTTCAGCGATCTCGGTGAAGCCCTGCTCCCGGAGCTGCGTGGTGATTTCATATCCGTACGCCGCCTTCCCGGTCAGGAGGGCCAGAACTATGCCCTCCAATGTGCCTTTGAGCATCTCCGTCATTTGCTTGCCCATCGGACACCTCCCTCGCTACTCAGTATTACTAGCTACCACTACATAGTAGAACTAAGTACCGGTACTTAGCAACACTAAGTTCCGAACAAAATGGCATGCTGGGGTTGTGACTACGGAACCTGCTGCCGCGCCCGCCCTCATGACTGCCGCCGTCGAGGGTGGAACGTTTTCCCTGCGGCGCGCCCGCAAAGGCGATCTGCCACGGATCCTCGCGTTGCTCGCGGACGACCAGTTGGGTGCCGTCCGCGAAAGCGTGGACGACCTGGCGCCGTATGAGCTGGCCTTTGACGCGATCGACGCCGACCCGGCCCACCTTCTGGTGGTGGGCGAACTCGACGGCGAAGTAGTGGCCACATTCCAGCTCAGCTACATCCCGGGCCTGTCCCGCAAGGGTTCCTGGCGCTCGCAGATCGAGGCGGTCCGCGTCTCCGGGGAGTTGCGCGGGCAGGGTGTTGGCGCGCTCATGATCCAGTGGGCGGTAGACCAGGCCCGGGAGCGCGGCTGCTCCTTGGTCCAGCTCACCACGGACAAATCCCGTGCTGCGGCGCATCGCTTCTATGAGCGGCTGGGGTTTGTTGCGAGCCACGAAGGCATGAAGCTGAAGCTCTAGGGGCTGGCCCTTCGCCAGAGCTTCACTGGCGGGGCTTCATGCGCGCGGATTCTTTTGGGTGTCCTGCCTTGGTGAAGGGCATCGCGCATTGGATGATCGGTGCGCGTTGGATGGTCGTTGCGCTTTGGATGGGGTGGCACGCCTTGGTGGCTCGGGCTGAGCTGGTGAGGGGCTGGATCTCGGCACTTTGCCAACAAAGCCAAGGCTTGGGCAGTTGTCTCTCTATCTTCGTTGGGCTGGCTTTTCCACATAGGACGGTTGGGGTCTGATGGTGCCCTGGGTCTGCTGGAAGAGTTGGGGTATGGAGCAAATTCGGGGTGGGGATGCGGGTGCAGGTGGCGCGTCTTCTTCTGTTTGGCGCCCTGAGCACACCCGGCCGCACTCCCACCTGGCCGCATCTTTGTTGGCCGCGCCTACATTCAGCCGGGGGAATGCCGCCGAAAGCTTGACTATTAGGTACCCTAACTATTAGGCTACCTAAATATGAACGGTTCTCCTGATCCCCGCCTCACCGGGCTCGCGAAGGAATTTCGTGAGGCCCTGCGCCTGGGCGTCTACATGTTTCGTCGCCTCGACCCCGAGGGTGACTTGACCGCTGCCCAGCTCAGCCTGCTTTCCATGGTCTCCGACGGCGGTCTCAGGGTGGGTGACATCGCAAAGAACCTGGGGATCAAAGTCCCGAGCGCCACAGAGCAAATCATCAAGCTTGAGCGCGCCGGCCTGGTCACCCGTCGCCCTGATCCCGACGATTCCCGCGCCGTCCAGGTTGCCATCACCAGTGCCGGGACTGACGCCGTCGAATCGGCCAACCAGCGGCGGAATGCCATGGTGGCCGAACTGCTTCAGGACCTCAGCGCCCAGGAAATCGAGCAGTTGGCTGCGGCGCTTCCCGTCATCAGCAAAATCAACAGCTCATTCCAGAACTAACAGGAATTAACGCACCGACAAGGAGCAATTGAATGTCACGCCAGTTGGCTGACGCTTCAGCAAGCGCCGAAACAACCATCGAAACCACCCTCGAAGCCGAGAAGGCTTCCCTGCTCAAACAGCCAAAAGCGGTGTGGGCTACGGCCCTGGCGGCCGTTTTCGCCTTCATGGGCATCGGCCTCGTGGACCCTATCCTCCCGGCGATCGCCAAGAACCTGCAGGCCTCCACCAGCGAAGTGTCGTTGCTGTTCACCAGCTACTTCCTGGTGACTGCGGTAGCGATGTTGATCAGTGGATTTGTGTCCTCCCGGATTGGTGGGAAGAAGACACTTCTCATCGGCCTGGCGATCATCGTCGTGTTTGCGTCGTTGTCCGGCCTTTCCGGCAGTGTTGAACAGCTGGTTGGCTTCCGTGCGGGCTGGGGCCTCGGCAATGCGCTGTTCGTTGCCACCGCCTTGGCCGTGATTGTTGGCGTGGCCAGCGGTGGAACCGGCACCGCGATCATTCTTTATGAAGCCGCCCTCGGACTCGGCATCTCGCTTGGCCCGCTGTTGGGTGCCCTCCTTGGCGGGTGGCAGTGGCGCGCCCCGTTCTTCGGTACGGCAGTCCTGATGGCCGCAGCGTTCATCGCACTGTTGGCGTTGCTCCCCAAGACACCTGCCCCGGCGAAGAAGTCCCGCCTCCGGGACCCGCTTCTTGCCCTCGGCCACAAGGGGCTCCGCACCACCGCAGCCAGCGCACTCTTCTACAACTACGGCTTCTTCACCATCCTTGCTTTCACTCCCTTCATCCTGGGAATGGACGCCTACGGAATCGGGGGAGTGTTCTTCGGTTGGGGCGTTGCGGTCGCAGTGTTCTCAGTGTTCGTCGCTCCCGTCCTCCAGAAGCGCTTTGGTGCCGTCAAGGTACTGACCGGCACGCTGGCTGTCCTCATGCTCGACCTGATCGGGCTGGGTCTGGCCGCGGGGCACTCGGTGACTGCCGTCGTCGTGCTTGTCATCGTGGCAGGCGCCCTGCTGGGCATCAACAACACCGTCTACACGGAACTGGCCATGGGCGTCTCTGATTCACCTCGTCCTGTTGCCTCCGCGGGTTACAACTTTGTCCGCTGGATGGGCGGTGCGCTGGCTCCCTTCGCCGCAGCCCAGCTCGGCGAGCACTTCGGACCGCAGGTGCCGTTCTTCGCCGGTGCAGTGGCAATGGTGATCGCCATCCTCATCGCATTCGGGGGGCGGAAGTTCCTGTCGTCCCACGAACCGCACCTGGTCTAATCAGTCACCCAAACAAAAGAAGCCCGGCGGATCATTAACCGCCGGGCTTCTTTGTCAGCTATTTGCTTTCGTCCGAGGTGACCGGAAGCGGCGCTACCGGTGCGCCCTTCGGGACGAACAGGGTTTCAGCCTGTTCCAGGGACATGCCATTCGTCTCGGGCACCTTGAACATCACAAAGAAGAACGACGCCGCCGCGAACGCTGCGTACATGGCGTACGTCAGCGGCAGCGAACCTGCGGCCATGATGGGGAAGCTGAGTGTGATGGCGAAGTTGGCGATCCACTGCGCGGCGGCAGCGAGGCCCAAAGCGCGTGCACGGATGCGGGACGGGAAGATCTCGCCCAAGAGCACCCACACGAGAGGACCCCATGAGGCGCCGAAGCTGATGACGAAGACGTTGGCCGCAACCAGGGCAATGGGTCCCCAGGCGCCTGGAAGGGTGATCTCGGAGCCCGCACCTACAGCCGAGGAGAAGGCCAGCGCCATGACGCCGAGCGATACTGCCATGCCGATGGAGCCGGTCAGCAGGATGGGCCGGCGGCCAATCCGGTCCACCAGTGCGATGGCCACGAGTGTCACCAGGATGTTGGTGATGGAGGTGGCCACGGAAATGGTTAGGGAGTCCTTTTCCTGGAACCCCACGGCCTTCCACAGAGTGGTGGAGTAGTAGAAGATCACGTTGATGCCCACGAACTGCTGCAGCACGGAAAGGATGATGCCGATCCACACCACGGGCAGCAGGCCAAAGCGGTTGCCGCGCAAGGAGCCCTTCTTTGTGGAGAGCTTTTCCTGCTGGATGGATTCGCGGATCTCGCGGATGTGCCGGTCGATGTCGTCGCCCGGAATGAGCCTGTTGAAGATGGTGCGGGCTTGGTCTTCCTTGCCGTTGAGGACCAGGAAATGCGGCGATTCAGGCAGGCGGAAGGCGATCCAGCCGTAAATGCCGGCAGGCACAGCGCAGGCGATGAACATCCAGCGCCACGCTTCGATTCCCAACCACAGCGTGCCGTCAGCACCGCCGGCAGAGTTGGCCAGGACCGCGTCGGAGAGCAGGGCTGCGAAGATGCCCGTGGTGATGGCCAGCTGCTGGAGCGAGGCCAGGCGGCCGCGGACGTGCCGGGGGGAGATTTCCGAGATGTAGGCGGGGGCAATCACGGACGCCAGCCCGATGCCGAGGCCGCCGACCAGCCGCCAGAAGATGAGGTCCCACACGCTGAATGCGAGGCCGGTTCCAATGGCGCTGACCAGGAAGAGCAGCGCGCCGATCTTCATGGCGGGGATGCGGCCGTACCGGTCGGCAACTTTGCCCGCCAGATAGGCTCCCACGGCACAGCCGAGCAGGGCGACGGCGACGGCGAAGCCGGTGAGTGCCTCGCTCATGGCAAACTCGCCCGCCATGGCGTCCACGGCACCGTTGACCACGGACGAATCGAAGCCGAACAGGAAGCCGCCAACCGCGCCGGCGATAGCCAGGCCGATCACCTTCCGGGAAACGTGGGGCGCGCCTGCTTCGGTGCTGGGACTGGACATGGGTCTCCCTTGGGAAAGGTGTGTGGGAATGCGGTGCGTGACGTCGTCGGCTGTTCCGACGGGGACGCCGGTGCACTCGCGCTACACAGTGTGGCACGTCATATCCGCCAAGTTCCAGTCAAGTGATGGACGTGACATGCATTCACTTTCTTAACCCATCAGGCTCTGATCACGCGCTGTACGTTCGCTGGGAGCCTCTGGGGCCTCCCCACGTACTCAAAGCCCCTCTCTTGAATCCACTTATTGAACACAAAGCACGACGACGACCCTTGAGTCGGGAGCCAAACACCAGGGCCGCCGTCGGTGGCTTCAGGCCACGGAAGCGGCGCTAGGAGAATGATGTCAATGCGTCCGTCAGTAAGGTTCCGGGTTTACCGAGCCGTGTGTGGACGCCGTGGGAGGCGAGCAGCTCGCCGCCGATGACGACGGCGGTGACGTCGCTGGCGGTCGCGCTGAACGCCAGCTGCAGCGGCCGGGACCCCGCCGTGCGGGTAGAGGCGGGATCCACCGCCATGAGATCGCAGACATTGCCAACCTCAAGCGCCGCCTGGGCAACCGGGGTAGCCATGGACCGGGTGGCCCCGGACGTCGCAGCCTGCAGCAGCTCCTGGGGGGTGAACCTCCCGCGCTGGCCGCTGCCCAACCGCTCCCCGTGTTCGAGGGTGCGCATTTCGACCCACGGATCGATGACGGCGTGCTGGTCAGTCCCGAGGGCTATGGTGGCTCCTGCATCGGAAAGTTCCCTCGCCGGGCCGATCCCGTCCGCGAGGTCGGCTTCCGTGCTTGGGCACATGACCACTGTGGTGCCGGCATGTCCGAGCAAGGTGACGTCGTCGGGCGTCAGGTGGGTGGAATGTACCGCTGAGAGTCTGTTGGTCAGCAACCCGTGGCGTGCCAAAAGGCCTGTGGGGGTGGTCCCGTAAGCCTCGAGGCAGGCTTGGTTTTCTGCGGGTTGTTCGCTCAGATGGATGTGGAGGGGTATGCCGCCGGGCAATTGGGCAGCCACCACCTTCAGATCCTCTTCAGGTACTGCCCGGACCGAGTGCAGCGCGGCTCCGACGCTCACGCGGTCCGCCGGAAAACTTGCGTCAACCGCGGCACGGAGCGAGGCAAGGCGGTGGAGCCAGGCGTGCACGTCCGCGTCACCGAACCGCGCCTGTTCAGGGCTTAGCGGCGATCCGATTCCGCCGGCGAGGTACAGGGTATCCAAGAGAGTCAGGCGAATACCGGCGGACATTGCCGCCCGTGCCAGCGCCAACTCCATGGCATGCGGTTCGGAATAAGGAGCGCCGTCGAGCTGGTGGTGGACGTAGTGGAACTCCGCGACGCTGCTGAACCCGCTAACAACCATCTCCGCGAAAACGGCCGTTGCGAGTTTCTCGTATTTTTCGGGTGTCAGCTCGGACGCGCTCGTGTACATCTGCTCCCGCCAAACCCAGAAATCTCCGCGTCCTTCATGGGTCCGGCCACGCAGGATCCGGTGGAATGCATGCGAGTGGGCGTTTGCGGCGGCGGGGAACACGATGCCCTCCAGCCTTGTGTCGCCGGCTTCCGGCCGGGTATCGGGGCTGATGGCCGTGATCCGGCCGTCATGGGCTTCCACGCGTACCCCACGCACGGCCTCGGGCGATCCTGAACCGCCAGGGGACGCGATGATCGCGGTTTCGCACCAGAACGTGCTCACAGGAGGCCCTCCAGAACGTCGGCAAGGGCGACGGCTCCGGATGAGGCGTCTTCGTCGGCCACGTATTCTTCGGGTGAATGCGAGATTCCGCTGGGGTTACGGACAAAGAGCATGGCCGAGGGTACGTAGCCGGCCAGTACCCCCGCATCATGCCCGGCCCCTGTTGCCAGCACGGGCGCCCCGGGAAGGAGGCTGCCGATCCGGCGGCTCAACCCACTGTCAAAGTGGACCGTCCCGCTGTAGGACTCTTCAGTGAGGGTGGCGGTGCAGCCTTCGGACGCGGCGGCTTCCTGGGCTGCGACGTAGATCGCTTCGATGAGGCGGGCGGTCACGGCGTCGTCCGGGTGTCGGGCATCAAGCCACAGATCGACGCGGGAGGCGATCACATTGGTCCCGCCCGGTACGGGAGTTAAGCGGCCCACGGTTGCCCGGGCATCCGGTTGTTTGGCCGCGGTGTCGCGGACGGCCAGGACGATGTGGGCCGCGGCCACCATCGGATCCGCCCGGTCTGCCATGAGCGTGGTGCCAGCATGGTTTCCCTGGCCGCTGACGCTGAGCTTCCATCGCCCGTGGCCCAGGATCGAACTTCCGACCGCGATGGCCGGGCCGTCCTGGCCCAGTCCCTTGCCTTGCTCCACGTGCAGTTCAACAAAGTCGCCGATCCGGGCCAGGGCTTCGGGGTCGGCGCCGACGTGCCGGGGATCCAGGCCGTTGGACCGTGCGACGTCGGCGAACGTTCCGCCGTCGGCGTCGCGCAAATTCAGGGCCTTGTCGACGTCGATGGCGCCAGTCAGAAGCCTGGACCCGAGGCATGCAACCCCGAAACGGGACCCTTCTTCTTCGGGGAAGACGGTCACCGCCAGGGAGCGCCGCGGCTGGAGCCCGCGGTTTTTGAGAATATCGACGGCGGCCAGCGCGGAAGCGACGCCCAGAGGCCCGTCAAAAGCGCCTCCGCCGGGGACTGAATCGAGGTGGCTGCCTGTGACCAGGGCGCCGTCCTGCGGTTCACCCCACCAGGCCCACATGATGCCGTTGCGGTCTGTCTCAATGTCCAGGCCGCGTTGGGCTGCCTGCTCCTTGAACCACTCACGGAGGTCGAGTTCCGGCGTTGAATAGACGGACCTTGAGTAGCCTCCCCGCACACCATCCCGGCCTACGTCCTTGATCGAGTCAAGGAGCTGATTGACGGTTTCCACGTGTTCCTCCGATGTTGACGACTGCCACCAAGTAAAAAGTAGTTGCCATCACATGGCAAGGGTCTGGAGCTGAATGGTTCGTTTTTAACGGGACGGAAACATCGGGGTAACCCGATGGTGATCCAGCTCGACATATTTCCCGGAATCACGGGAAATTTACTCAGGACTATTGCCATGCCGTGAAAATTGCTTTTTACTAAGTGGCAAGACATGGTGATCCAGACCACTTGAAAGCAGGCCACGCAATGGCAGCAGATTCTTCGACCCGGACGGTGGAGCGGGCGCTCGCCCTCTTGGGGGCCGTGTGCTCCGAGGGAGCCATAGCGCTGAGCGATGCCGCACGGGTCGCGGACCTCTCGCCCAGCACGGCGCTTCGCCTGCTCCGGACCCTTGAAGGCAGCGGCTTTGTTTCAAGGGACGACGGCGGCAACTTCCGTCCGGGGGCCAGCATCATCCAGTTGGGTGCTCTGGCTCTCGGCAAGGAATCACTCGTCTCGTTGTGCACGCCGGCCATGAAGCGGCTCGTGGCGACAACGCGCGAATCCTGCTATCTGAGCATTCCCGGGGTTGGGGACACGGGAATCTACATCGCGATCGTCGAGGGTACGCACTCGATCAGGCATTCCAGCTGGGTCGGGCGGAGTATCCCGCTCGAAGGAACAGCTTCCGGCCAGGTACTCAAAGGCGAACAGCCTGAGCGTGGCTTTGCCGTGGTGCGCAGCGGTGTGGAGGACGACGTTACGGCCATTGCGGCACCCGTGGTGCTGGGAGGACGGACGGTGGCTTCACTCAGCGTCGTCGCGCCCAGCTATCGCGTGGATGAGCTGAAGGCCCTCAAAATCGGCCAGCAATTGGTAGAGGAAGCTGACAACGTCCTCACCTGGGCCACCGAAAACCATGAGCTACCCCAGGAAAGCATGGAAGCAAAATGATCAAGTTTGAAAATGTCACCAAGGCCTACCCCGATGGCACCGTCGCCGTCGACGGCCTCAACCTGGAGGCGCCCACCGGCAAGCTGACCATTCTGGTTGGTCCGTCCGGCTGCGGCAAAACCACCTCCCTGAGGATGATCAACCGCCTCATTGAACCCACCAGTGGCACCATCTACCTGGATGACCAACCTACGTCCGGAATGGACGCAGCGTTGCTCCGCCGCAGGATTGGCTACGTCATCCAGCACGCAGGCCTGTTCCCGCACAAGACAATCGTGGACAACGTCTCCACCATGCCCGTCCTTTTGGGCGAAAGCCGGCAAAAGGCGCGGACCAAGGCCCTTGAGCTGATGGAGCGCGTGGGGCTTCCCGCCAGCTTCGCCAAGCGCTACCCCTGGCAGCTCTCCGGTGGCCAGCAGCAGCGCGTTGGTGTGGCACGCGCGCTGGCCTCGGACCCGGCATTCATGCTGATGGACGAACCCTTCAGCGCAGTCGACCCCGTGGTACGCGGCCAGTTGCAGGAGGAGTTCCTGCGTCTCCAGCGCGAAATAGGAAAGACCATCATCATGGTCACGCATGACATCGACGAAGCACTCAAGCTCGGCGATCAGGTGGCCGTGATGCGTGTGGGCGGCAAACTCGCCCAGATGGCTTCACCGTCCGAGCTGCTCACCTCGCCCGCCGACGAGTTCGTGGCCGACTTCGTGGGCCGCGACCGTGGGTACCGCTCCCTTGGGTTCACCAAGACGGCCGGCACCGTAGCGATTGGCGAAGAAGCTGTAGTCCAGCTCGGCGCCTCGGCGGACGAGGCCCGCGCCAAGGCGTCGGGTGCTTGGGTGTTGGTGGTCGACGGCGGCCGGAAGCCGCTCGGTTGGGCCCAGCCGGAACTTCTCAATGGTGAGGTGAAGCGGGAGAACCTTAACCTCAGCGGCATTCCTGCCGCGGCTTCCGGGACGATGCGCCAGCTGTTGGACGCGGCCCTGTCGTCGCCCAGCCGCCGGGGTGTTGTGGTCAACGAGCACGGTGAGCTGATCGGCACGGTCACTGCGACGGACGTGGTCAAGGCCATCGAGGCCGAACCTCACTTGGAGACGGCGCGATGAACTTCGAATGGCTGGGCCGCCAGTTCGACAACATTGTCTTCCTGCTCGGCTGGCATGTCCTGCTGGCCGTCACCCCGCTGATCCTGGGACTGCTCATCGCCTTGCCCCTTGGCTGGTGGGCCCATCGGAGCCGCCGCATCTACCCCCTGTTGGTGGGCGTCGCAGGCCTTCTTTACACCGTTCCTTCCCTGGCGCTTTTCGTCCTGTTGCCGCTTGTTCTGGGCACCAAGATCCTGGACCCGCTCAATATCGTCGCCGCACTGACGGTCTACACCGTGGCATTGCTGGTGCGCGTGGTGGCAGACGCCCTGGATTCCGTCCCCGAGGACACGGTCCAAGCGGCCAAGGCCATGGGTTACCGCGGCTACCAGAGCCTTGTGAAGGTTGAACTCCCTGTGGGCGTCCCTGTTATCTGTGCCGGCCTGCGCGTCGCAGCAGTTTCCAACGTCAGCCTGGTCTCAGTGGCTGCACTGTTGGGCATCCCGCAGCTCGGTTCGCTCTTCACGCAGGGCTTCCAGCTCCGTTTCTACACGCCGATCATCGCCGGCATCGTGCTTTGCGTGGTCCTGGCCATGATCCTGGACGGGCTGATCATTCTTCTCAACCGGTGGCTGACACCGTGGACCCCCAAGGTGGTGGCATCGTGAACTACTTGTTCGACCCCGCGCACTGGAGTGGTGCAGACGGTATCCCCACACTGATCGGCGAGCATCTCCTCTACTCGCTTATCGCGCTGGCCGTAGCTGCCATCATCGCGGTGCCGCTTGGCATTTACATCGGGGTGACCGGCAAGGGCGTGTTCATGATCGCCGGCCTCGCCAATGCGCTCCGCGCTCTTCCGAGCGTCGGTCTGCTGATCCTCCTGGTACTGCTCATCTCGCCCGCTTTCCCGTCCCGTATGGGCTACGTCCTCCCAAGCCTCATCGTGTTGGTCCTGCTCGCAGTTCCGCCGATCCTGACCAACACCTATGCCGGTGTTCGCGCAGTGGATGCTGCCGCCGTCGACGCTGCCAAAGGCATGGGCTTCCGCACCATGAAGATTCTTACGGATGTCCAGCTGCCTTGCTCGCTTCCGCTGGTTTTGTCCGGCATCCGCAGCGCCCTGCTGCAAATCATTTCGACGGCGACCATCGCCGCATACATTTCGCTCGGTGGGCTCGGTCGCCTGCTGATCGACGGCAAGGCCCAGAACGACTACAGCCAGATGGTTGCGGGCGCAATCCTGGTCGCTTTGCTGGCCCTGTTCTTCGACCAGCTCCTCGCCTTCATCACCCGCCGCGTTGTCTCACCCGGACTGACCCGGCGCACCATCAAGTCGGTTCCTGCAGCCGCACCCGTGAAAACCCCCGTCACGGTCTAGCTACAAGCTAACTGCACGTCCCCCCACCCCCACCTGGCTGCCGCATGCCCTGCGGCGCCTGTCCCAGGAGAATTGACATGAAGAAGTACCTCACCGGTTTCACCCTTGCGGCAGTTGCCGCCATCACCCTCAGTGGCTGCGGCGGCGGGGATCCACTGAGTTCCTCCAATACTGCGGCCGCGGCGTCGAGCGACAGCATTATTGTCGGTTCCGCTGACTTCCCGGAAAGCCAACTGATCGCCAAGATCTACGCCGAAGCCCTCAAAGCCAAGGGCGTCGAGGTCACCGAGAAGCCCAGCATCGGCAGCCGCGAGGTCACCATTCCCGCCCTCAAGGACGGGTCCATCGACCTCATGCCCGAGTACGGCGGAGCGCTCCTGCAGTACCTCGATTCCGCCACCAAGGCTGTTTCTTCCGAGGACGTGGCAAAGGAATTAACCACCAAGATTCCTTCCGGCTTGAGCGTTTTGGAAGCCTCCGACGCCCAGGACAAGGATGTCCTCACCGTCAAGAAGGACATCGCCGACCAGTACAAGCTCAAGACCATTGAGGACCTCCAGCCTGTTGCCAAGGACCTTGTCCTGGGAGGCCCGCCGGAGTGGAAGACCCGCCTCAACGGCGTTGCCGGCCTGAAGTCCGTCTACAACCTCGAGTTCAAGGAATTTTCAGCGCTCGACGCCGGTGGGCCGCTGACGCTGAATGCCCTCCTTTCCGGTCAGATCCAGGTAGCGGACCTCTTCAGCACGGACCCCGCACTGGCGGAGAACAACCTGGTGGCACTCGAGGACAACAAGAACCTCTTCCTCTCCGAGAACATCGTTCCGGTCATCAACCAGAAGAAGTCCACGGCCACGGTCAAGGAAACGCTGGACAAGGTATCTGCCGCCCTCACCACTGAAGACCTGATCAAGATGAACGGCCGCGTAGCCAAGTTCGAGGACATCGGCGAAATCGCCAAGGAATGGCTCAAGACCAAGAACCTGGGCTAGTCCCCGCTGTTCTGCCGGAATTTTTAGGAGTAAGACAATGACTGCCGATTTCACTTCTGGTGCCCGTCCGGTTAAGGCCGCGCGGGGTACTGAGCTTACTGCCAAGTCGTGGCAGACCGAGGCGCCGTTGCGCATGTTGATGAACAACCTGGATCCGGAGGTTGCTGAGCGTCCGGATGATTTGGTTGTTTACGGTGGCACGGGCCGGGCTGTCCGGTCGTGGGCTGCGTTTGATGCGATTACCCGGACGTTGGAGACCATGGAGAAGGACGAGACTCTGTTGGTTCAGTCGGGCAAGCCGGTGGGTGTGTTCCGCACTCATGAGTGGGCTCCGCGG